>Ga0213824_1000226_pt1 | contig 49136 bp, 46 predicted proteins | sample MC6MC0906MG_FD_179892 | JGI IMG/M metagenome (GOLD analysis project Ga0213824, IMG submission 179892) | Enriched soil aggregate microbial communities from Iowa State University, Ames, United States - MC6-MC0906-MG | ecosystem: Environmental > Terrestrial > Soil > Unclassified | place: USA: Iowa...
GTGAACAGCTATCTGATTGAGGAACAAGGAAGAGCCGTTCTTGTGGACACGGGAAGGATTGGATTTGAAGAAAAAGTACTGGCCCAGTGCCGGAAAACGAAGGTGGAACTGATCGTACTCACCCATGGTCATGCGGATCATGTGCAGAATGCAGCCTATCTTAGGAAGGAACTGGGAGTACCGGTGGCTCTTCATAAAAAGGATTTAAACCTCATAGAGGACAATTTTATGGAACCTTTCCGTTTTCAGGGGATGCTGGGAATGGCTGTAGCGGAGGTTACAGCAAAAAGCTTTGAATCAGACCGGATTCCGGAGTTTATCCCGGAAATTTTTATAAATGAGGGCGATTGGCTGAGGGATTACGGGATTCATGCCAGGATCATGGAGCTTCCAGGGCATACCAGAGGGTCCATAGGAATTGACCTTGATGAAAAGGATGTTATTGTAGGTGATGCGCTGATGAACATGTTTTATCCCGGATTGTCCCTGGTGTACTGGGACAGGGCGGAGATGTTAAAAAGCGCGGATAAGATCAGCGCCCTGGGCGCTAGAAAGGTATATTTCGGTCATGGAAGTCCGGTGGAAAACCGGGCGTGGAACAAGACAGGGATTTAAACAAAGGTTTCAGTTACTATGGTACGGATTTATCTGGAAAGATATGAAGCACCCCTTGGAAAGAAAAAACGGGAGCTGGAGCACGAGCTTGGGAAAAAGCTTCTACTTATAGGATTAAAGGATTTATATGGAATCAGTTTCGAATCACAGGACCAGCCGGTCATTGTGAAAGGAGAGCATGGCAAACCCTATCTGAAAGACTTCCCTCATATCAACTATAACATCAGCCATACTGATGGCTTAGTGGCATGCGGAATTGGAGACAGGCAGCTGGGAATTGATGTGGAGAAAGTACGACCCTTCCGGAATTCGATCCTAAGGAAGGTTTTTTCTGATGCTGAAAAACGCCATATGGATGAAATACCGGAGTCAGAGCACTCCCAGTATTTCTTTCGAATATGGACATTAAAGGAAAGCTACTTAAAAGCGTCAGGCTTAGGGATCACCGTCCCCCTGACCACCATTTCTTTTGCATGCTCTGTTCCGGATGCGTCTTTTTATCAGACGATGCTGAAGGGGGACTATGTTCTTTCCATATGTACTCTGGGTGATGAGAAAATTAATCCTGGACAGAACCTTGTTTTTTCTGCCGGAGCCGAGAGCCTTTTAACCGGGCCTTGCTTTCAGAAATCATAAGGCCTGAAAGTGTCAGCGCAATTCCACAGGCTGACTGGAAACTTATGCGTTCGTTTAACAGGAGCATGGATGAGATCACGGTAATTACCGGGACAGCATAGATGTAGACGCTGGTCTTTACAGAGCCCAGTTCCTTTACGGCGAAATTCCAGGTGGCAAAGCATAGGGCAGAAGCACCCAGGCCCAAAAACAGAATATTTAATAAGTTCTTTGTGTCAGCAAGGCGGTAAAAGCCAAGACGGAAGGGGAGAATTGCCAGTGCAGGAATCATGAACAGAAGGCCATAGAAGAAAATGCGCCTTGTTGTTTCAACGGTCCCATGGCCGTATTCTCCTATTTTTTTTGTGATTACGGAATAAGCGGCCCAGGTAACTGCGGCGGCCAGAGCAAGTAAATCTCCCTTGGGGTTTATCCTCATACCAGCTGACCTCTGAAAGCTGATCAAGCTGATTCCAATGATGGCAGTCAGAAATCCGGCCAGAAAACGGGGACCGGGTTTTTCCCCTTTTAAGAACAGCCAGTCAAACAGGGCAGTAAAAAATGGGGCCACGGCTATGATCACGCTGACGTTTGCAGCAAGGGTAATGGTAAGGGCAAAATTTTCCATAAGAAAATATAAGGTAACACCGCATATTCCGGCGGCTGCAAATAGAGCTTCCTGTTTTTTGCTTTTCGTCCGTAAAAGGCGGGGACAAGCCAGCCACAGGGCGGCATAGCCGATGAAAAAGCGGAAGAATAAAATTTCAAGAGGAGTGAAAGCCTCAAGAAGAACTTTGGTGGAGATAAAGGTGGTTCCCCATACAAAGATCGAAAATCCGGCAGCCAGGTGTCCGTATAAATGGTTCTGTTTGTTCATAATTGTCTGCTCCTGTAGGTAAATTTCTTGTCTATTGGTTCCTTAGATTTTAGCACAGATCATAAAAATTGTCTCGCAGAATGCCTCCGATATTGAAAAAATGGAATATTGCCAAAAACAAGGCTTATGAAATCACAAAAATCGGGTAAAAATCTCATAAGGAATAAAAAGCAGATTGGAGGAAAAATCATGAAAACCATGACAGACAACTTTTTAATTTCCTTTCTACAGAGATTTGACGAGCACCCTTTTGATGTAAAGCTTCGGGGAGAGACCTTTCATATCGGAGAGGGAAATCCGGCATTTATTGTGAACTTAAAAGATGAGATTCAAGGAAAAGATTTACTGACAAGCACTTCCCTGGCACTGGGAGAGGCCTATATGAACGGAACTCTGGACATTGAGGGAGATCTGTTTCACGCGCTGAATCATTTCCTTGGGCAGATGGGGAAATTTTCAATGGATCAGGGAAAGCTTAAGAAGCTGATTTTTTCATCCCAGTCCAAAAAAAATCAGGAGAAGGAAGTTACTTCCCATTATGATATCGGCAATGATTTCTACCGCCTTTGGCTTGATGATACCATGAGCTATTCCTGCGGCTATTTTAAGACAGAACGTGATACCTTACACGATGCCCAGTGCAATAAGGTGGATAGGATCTTAAAGAAGCTGTACTTAAAAAAGGATATGACCCTTTTGGACATCGGATGCGGCTGGGGATTTTTACTGATCAAGGCAGCCAAGGAATATGGGGTGCAGGGAGTCGGGATTACGTTAAGCAAAGAACAGAAAAAGAAATTTGAAGAGCGGATTGAAGAGGAAGGCCTTACCGGCAGGGTGTCGGTGGAGCTAATGGATTACCGGGATTTAAAAAGCTGGGACAGAACCTTTGACCGGGTTGTCAGCGTCGGCATGCTGGAGCATGTGGGCAGGGACAATTACGAGCTGTTTGTAAAAAATGCGGAAGCAGTGTTAAATCCCGGCGGTTTGTTACTCCTTCACTACATCAGTGCTCTGAAAGAATATCCCGGCGATCCGTGGATGAAAAAATATATTTTCCCAGGGGGTACCATACCAAGTCTTCGGGAAATGATCAACATTTTAAGCGAACATCAGTTTTACACCCTGGATGTAGAAAGCCTTCGCCGCCATTATTGCAGAACGCTGCTTTTGTGGAAACGGAATTTTAATGACCACCGTTTAGAGATCGAGGAGAAAATGGGAACAGAGTTTGCAAGGATGTGGGACTTATATCTAAACGCCTGCGCCGCCACGTTTAATAACGGTGTCATTGACCTCCATCAGATCCTTGTGTCCAAGGGAATAAACAATCAACTTCCCATGACAAGGTGGTACGAGTAATTTGGAAAACCCCTGCCTGCTTTTATGAGGAGAAATAGTTGCTGTATTTAAGAAAGCATGTTATGATTCCATAGGATAAAAATGACAGGAAGTGGAAAGGGATCTTTGTGTAATAACATGAACAAAAGAAAAAAGAACTTACTCCTGGTCCTGATTTATACAATCATGATACTCTTTTGCTTTGGCATTGTCATGGTTGTGGATCACCTGGATACCTCAGACCGTGACCGAAAGGAAACTTCCGGCAGGACTAGCGAGGAAAGCCCAGACAGACCGGGCCAGGAGGAAAGTACAGAAATAAAAGACCATATAAACCCAGAGACAGAAGGCGGAATGACGGAGCCGGAAACCAGGAATGAGATCCGGAAAAAACAGCCGGATAAGCCGCCTGTGATAGAGGAAGCAGAGGAAGAGCCAGAGGTATATAAACCTCCTGTGATCGTAGTCGCCTCTGATGTCCATTATTATTCTCCGGAGCTTACCGATTATGGGGAAGCCTTTCAGGAGATGGAAAAAGGTGACGATGGAAAGCTGGTCCATTATATTCCGCAGATCATGGACGCATTCACCGTCGAAATGGAAGAGCTTAAACCTTCTGCCGTGATCCTAAGCGGGGATCTTACCCTGAATGGAGAAAAGGCAGGCCATGAAGCATTGGCAAAAAAGCTTGAAATCCTGGAAGAAAAGGGTGTGAAGGTGCTTGTCATACCTGGCAACCATGATATCAACAATTATTTTTCAGCCTCTTATTTCGGCAAGGAGAAAGAGGTGGCGGATATCGTAGATCCGGAAGGGTTTTATGATATTTACCGACGGTTTGGATATGACCAGGCCAGGAGCCGGGATGAAGATTCCTTAAGCTACGTTTATGAGCTGGATGAAAAAAACTGGCTTTTGATGCTTGATTCCGCCCAGTATGAACCCCTTAATAAGGTCGGAGGAAAAATCAAAGAAGAAACTCTGGAGTGGATGAAAGAACAGCTGGAAGAGGCAAAGGATTTAGGGATAACGGTGATACCGGTGGCTCATCATAACCTGTTAAAGGAAAGTATACTGTATCCAACTGACTGCACCCTGGAAAACAGTCAGAATGTGATAAAGCTTTTGGAATCTTACCGGGTTCCGCTTTACATAAGCGGTCACCTGCATTTGCAGAGGACGAAGAAGCATAAGCCGGAGCCGGGAGAGCGTGAAGATGCGTACCACATCAGTGAAGTGGTTGCAGATTCTTTCGCTATTTCTCCCTGCAGATACGGCATTCTTAAATGGACGGATGATGGAAGGCTGGTTTATACCACCAGGAATACGGATGTGGAACGCTGGGCAAAAGGAGCGGGGATATCCGATGAAAATCTTCTTCAGTTTAAGGAATACGGAACGAAATTTCTCACAGATGTGATCAGCAGCCAGGTATCTGATAAGATCAAGAACCTGCCGGAGGAGCAAGTGGAAAAGATGGCGGGATTATACGGGGATATTAATAAAGCCTACTGCGAAGGAATTCCCGTGAATGCAAAAGAGATATGGTCAGAGGAAGCCTTCCGTCTATGGCAGAGGAATCTGCCCGACAGCAGGATGTTCGCCGAAATCGGTATGATTCTTAAGGATACAGGATACGACCACAATACCTGGGAGTATGATCTTCAGAAAAAAGAGTGAACCGAAAAAGCGGGGGACGCCTCTTTACAATTTATTTCTTATCGTGATATAATTATGAAATAATATTACACAAAAAATTTGCACAAAGTTCGAGGTAGATTGTTTATGCAGGAAAATATTAGCGTATCCGGTGTTCTCTGCTCATCCTATGATTCGTTTTTTGAAGCGGAAAAAAAGATTGCGGATTATATCCTGGCACATAAAGATGAAATAATCGATATGACGGTAGCGGAACTTGCCCTTGCCAGCGGAACAAGTGATGCCACGGTATCCAGATTCTGCAGGAGATGCGGGTTTAACGGTTTTCATCACTTAAAGATCAATCTGGCAAAGGAAGTGGCTGAGGAAAGAGGCAATTCCATTGAAGTTTCCAATGACATCAGCCGGGACAGCATTGCTCAGTCCCTTCAGAATATATTAGCCAATAAGGTGGCGGAGCTGACTCAGACCATATCCATGATGGATCCGAACGAGTTAGAGCAGATATTGTCCGTGATTGAACATGCCAGAACCGTGCAGCTGGTGGCTGTGGGAAATACCATACCGGTCGCTCTGGATGGCTCCTTTAAATTCAATCAGCTGGGGATTCCTGCGGTATCCGGCACCATCTGGGAGACACAGATGGCTTATACCTGTAATCTTAAGGAAGAGGATGCGATCATCATCATATCCAATTCCGGCTTTTCCAAGCGCTTAATGACGCTGGTGGCAGTTGCAAAGGAAAACCATACGCCAACCATAGCTATTACGAATAATTCGTCTTCCCCTCTTGGACAGGCCTGTGATTATCACATTACAACAGCCACCAGGGAAAAGCTTCTTCTTGGTGAATTCTGCTTCTCCAGAGTGTCGGCTACGACAGTGATTGAAATATTATATCTGTTTTTGTCAGTCAGTAAAAAGGATTCCCATGACCGCATCAGGCGTCATGAGATTGCTATATCTGATGATAAGAAGTAAATGGCCCTTCCGGGCCATTTTTTTGTGGATTTTTCCGAATCCCCAGGTAAAGAAACAGGATAATATTTCCATAAAAGATGAATCTGAAAATCTTATAAATATACTTATTTATGTCGATATAATTCATAAGAAGCAGGAAAAAGAAGGGAGGGATGTAAGTAAATTCAATAAGATTCATGGGACGGGCAATTTCACGATTACCTGAGAAAAAATTTAAAAGGAGATGTTAAGATGAACGAAGGAAAAATACTATGGAAGAACAGGCTTTCAGTAAAGATTCCTATTACAATGGCAACTATAATCCTAATTGTCATTGTAGCAATGTGCTCCTGTTTAAGTCTGTTAGCAGGTACTACCGTAACTAAAATGACGGAGAAAGAGCTGAATTATATTGCAGATGGAAATGCGAAGGAAGTGCAGTCGTATTTGGATAGTATGCTTGTATTTTCCCAGGCGTTATCTTTAGAGGTGCAAAGATACCAGGCGCTTAACACGGAAGAGGCAAACAAAATGCTGAAAGAATCTTTGCAGGGGGTATTAAATAATAATAAGATATTTTCAGCTTATTATGCGTTTGAACCAAACAAATATATGCCGAATACACCCAATGGACTTTCTTATTATGCATTTCGTGACGGCTCCGGCATAGGGTTTGATGTGTTGAATGATTTTGATACATACGGAAATGAAGACTACTATTTGCCTGCAAAGAATCAGTTATCCGTTCATGTAACAGAACCGTATGAGTACCAGCTTTCTACAGGTGAAAAAGTATGGTTGATTACATTGAGCAGCCCGATTGTAAATAAAAATGGTGAATTTTTAGGTGTTGCAAATTGCGACATCGATATGTCCAGTATTGCAGGGATAAATTACGCAAACGGAGGATATAAGTCTTCCTATAGCTATATTGTCACAAGCAATGGAACCTGTCTGGCACACACCATAGACAAAGGAATCGTTGGCAGTGTGCCACAATCGGTATCCGATTATGAAGCGATTCGAAATGCAATAGCAAATGGAAATTCCATAGCAGATAAAATTAAGAATACTTATTCTCAGGGAAAGACTGCATTAGTTATTCATAAAGCACTTCATTTAGATGGGACTGATGTAAACTGGTCAAGTGCTTTTGTAGTGAATCAAAGCGAGGCGATGAGCTCAGTAACAAAGATTACGTTCACATTGGCTGGCATTGGTATGCTTGGTTTAATCATACTGATATTGGTCAGTGTTATGGCGCTGAAGAAAGGTCTTGCTCCAGTGGATTCCGTCATGGGTCTGGCAGAAAAGATGAGAAACGGTGATCTATCCCACATCACCGGGAACTTGGTTTATAAAAATGACGAATTGGGATTGTTAGCTAAAATTTTCACAGAAACTTCGGAAGTGTTGGGCGGCTATATCAATGAAATTTCTGAAGTACTTGAAAATGTAGCTTCAGGCAATCTGGATCTTTCAATAGAAAGAGACTTTATTGGAGATTTTAATAAAATAAAGATTGACTTATGCCGCATATTGGATTCCCTAAATGGTACCTTTAACGAAATGAGGGTAGCTGCTGAACAGGTGGCAGCCGGTGCCGGGCAGTTTTCTGACAGTTCTCAGTCATTGAGCCAGGGGGCAATCGAACAGGCAAGCTCAGTCGAAGAACTTTCAGCAAAAATTATGGAAATCACCAATCAGGTTAAAGAAAGCGCAATGTATGCGAATAATGCAAATGATAAGGCGGAAGCGGTAGGCGCAGAACTGGAAAATAGCAATAAACAGATGAATGAACTTTTAAAGGCTATGAATGATATAACGGTAACGTCAAGCCAGATTGGAATTATTATAAAGACCATCGAAGATATTGCATTCCAGACGAATATACTGGCTTTAAATGCGGCTGTTGAAGCAGCCAGAGCCGGAGAAGCAGGAAAAGGATTTGCAGTTGTTGCAGATGAAGTGAGAAATCTTGCATCAAAGAGTGCGGAAGCTGCTAAGAATACGACCGGATTAATTGAAAGTTCCCTTCGTTCTGTGCAGGAAGGTGCTAAATTTGCCGAGATTACAGCGACTTCACTTGGGATGGTTGTGGCTGGCGCCAAAGAAATTATTTCGGATATCGGTGAAATTTCAGAGAAATCAAAAGTGCAGTCTTCTTCTTTAGAAGAAGTTACCGCAGGCATTGACCAGATTTCAAATGTGGTTCAGAACAATGCGGCTATCGCTGAGGAAAGCGCGGCGACTAGTGAGGAATTATCCGCACAGGCCCAGATGCTGAAAGAACAGATTGCAAGATTTAGAATTAGATAAATAGTAAATGGAACCGCAGGTTTGCACATGGTTATTATGACTGTGCAAACCTGTTTTTTATGTAAAAATTTAATTAGGAGTGATTTCTATCATAAACAATACTGAAATTGCAGATATTATGAACGCATCCTATGGAATCCTATCAAGTCAATTGGCATAAAAAGACGGTTCTTTTCTTCTTTCTTTCATAAAAAAATTGTGCAAGATTATGAAAAAATACAAGAAAAAATATTTCTTGAAGAAACATATTGACGAAATAAATCAATCGTAGTATATTGTAAAAGAGGGAAGAAATAAAATTTTATATATAAAAGGAGAGGTGACATATGATTTACACCGTAACATTTAATCCGGCATTGGATTATGTCGTAAGGGTAGATCACTTCGCACTGGGAGAAGTCAATAGAACGGAGCAGGAACGCATCTATTATGGGGGAAAAGGACTGAATGTATCTGCTGTTTTATCGACTCTGGGGTATGGAAATACCGCACTGGGCTTTGTGGCAGGGTTTACCGGAGATGAAATTGAACGGGGAGTCAAAGGACTGGGATTTCAGTCTGATTTCATCCGCGTGGAAAAGGGATTGTCAAGGATCAATGTGAAACTTAAATCCCAGGAAGAAACAGAGATCAACGGCATGGGTCCTGAGATCACCGGGGAAGACGTAACGCAGCTTTTTGAAAAGCTGGACCGTCTTACAGCAGGGGATGTGCTGGTCTTATCCGGAAGTATTCCCAAATCCATCAACGATGACATCTATGAGCGGATCATGGAGTCTTTAGACGGAAGGGGAGTCCGTATCGTGGTGGATGCGACGAAGGATTTGCTTATTAATGTACTTCCTTATCATCCGTTCCTTATTAAACCCAATAATCATGAGCTGGGCGAGATGTTTGGCGTAACCCTTCATGGCCCGGAGGAGATCATTGATTATGGAAAGCGCCTTCAGAAAAAAGGAGCCAGAAATGTACTGATTTCCATGGCAGGAGACGGAGCGATCCTGATTACGGAAGAAGAGGAAGTATTCCGGATGGGAGTGCCTAAGGGAACGGTGAAGAATTCCGTAGGAGCAGGAGATTCCATGGTGGCCGGATTTATTGCAGGTTACTTAGAAAACGGCAGCTTTGAGCATGCCCTGCGTTTAGGAAGCGCAGCGGGAAGCGCCAGTGCCTTTTCCGAGGGACTTGCCGGTAAGGAAGATATTATGAGACTGTATGAAAAATTATCAAAGGAGGGGTTTTGATGAGAATTTCAGATTTACTGAAAAAGGAAAGCATTGAACTGGGAGTAAAAGTTACCGGTAAGGAAGAGGCCATCGACAAGCTGGTCGGCTTAATGGAAGCTGGCGGAAGGCTTAAGGATAAGGCCGGATACAAGGAAGGAATTTTAAAAAGAGAAGCTCTGGGAAGTACGGCGGTAGGTGACGGAATCGCCATTCCCCATGCAAAGGTAGACGCAGTAAAGGAGCCGGGCCTTTCTGCAATGGTAGTGCCGGAGGGTGTGGATTATGAGGCCTTTGACGGTTCTCTTTCTCATTTGTTTTTCATGATCGCAGCGCCTGAGGGAGAAGCGGATGTTCACTTAGAGGCTTTATCCAGACTTTCCACTCTTCTCATGGATCCGGATTTTAAGAGTGATTTAACAAATGCCAGATCAAAGGAAGAATTTTTACAGCTCATTGATGATAAGGAATCAGAACGGTATCAGAAGAAAGAAGTAAAAGCCGAACAAACGAAAAAGGATTCCAGGGGTTATCAGGTTTTGGCAGTAACAGCATGTCCCACAGGAATTGCCCATACTTTTATGGCTGCAGAGAATTTAGAGCAGCAGGGGAAGAAGCTGGGGATTGCGCTTAAGGCGGAAACAAACGGTGCGGAAGGAGTTGGCAATGCTCTGACCAAAGAGGAGATTGCCGCAGCAGACGGTATCATCATAGCGGCGGATAAAAAGGTGGATATGGGCCGCTTTGACGGAAAGCGGGTAGTCATGGCCACTGTAACGGAAGGAATCCAAAAGGGAGAAGAACTGATCAAACGAGCGGTCAGTACGGAAACTCCTGTTTACCATCATTCCGGTTCCGCCTCCTCATCAGAAAGCGGAGATCAGGAGAATGTCGGCCGCTCCATCTATAAACATTTGATGAACGGTGTATCCCACATGCTTCCGTTCGTGATCGGCGGAGGAATTTTGATCGCTCTGGCCTTCCTGTTTGATGATTATTCCATTGATCCATCTAATTTTGGTAAGAACACTCCTCTGGCTGCTTATTTAAAAACCATTGGGGAACAGGCCTTTGGTATGATGCTTCCGGTTTTGGCAGGATATATTGCCATGAGTATCGCAGACCGTCCCGGTCTGGCAGTTGGATTTGTCGGCGGGCTTATTGCTAAAATGGGCGCTACGTTTGCAAACCCGGCAGGGGGAAGCGTAAACTCAGGCTTTCTAGGTGCTTTGTTAGCCGGATTTATCGGCGGATACATCGTGATCATGCTGAAAAAGGCATTTAGTAAGCTTCCAAAGTCCCTGGAAGGAATCAAACCTGTTCTTTTGTATCCTTTAATCGGAATTTTCCTTGTAGCCGTGGTAACTACCTTTATTAATCCTTTTGTAGGCGCGATTAACGATGGACTTACGAGCCTGTTAAACGGAATGGGCGGTACCAGCAAGATCATTCTGGGAGTTGTCGTAGGAGGCATGATGTCCGTAGATATGGGCGGTCCTGTGAATAAGGCTGCTTATGTGTTTGGTACGGCTCAGCTGGCGGAAGGCAATTTTGATATTATGGCGGCTGTTATGGCCGGCGGTATGGTTCCGCCAATCGCCGTTGCTCTCTGCACCACATTTTTCAAAAAGAAATTTACAGAGAAAGAGCGTCAGTCCGGCGTGGTCAACTATATTATGGGATTATCCTTTATTTCTGAGGGTGCCATCCCCTTTGCAGCTGCTGACCCCATCCGTGTGATTCCTTCCTGTATCGTCGGTTCAGCCGTAGCGGGAGGCCTTTCTATGGCTCTTGGCTGTACTCTAAGGGCGCCTCATGGTGGAATCTTCGTCCTTCCTACCATTGGAAATCCCTTCGGATACCTGTTAGCCATTATAATTGGTTCTGCCGTAGGCTGTCTCGTAATGGCGGCATTAAAGAAGAATCTGGAAACAGAATAAGTTATTAAATGCGCCCCTGCATAACGTCTGGGGCGCTTTATGCTTTCGTATGGTTATGGTTGGGGTGGATTTTTAGACGGTTATGTTCTATAATTTATAGTAGCAGGACAGATTCGCCAAAGGATTAAGCAGAAAGAGAACTGGAAGGAGAACATTATGTACCAATGCTGTATATTTGATCTGGACGGAACCATTATCAACACCATTCATTCCCTGGCTTATAGCATAAGCCTTACCATGGAGCATTTTGGGTATGGACCGATTGATGAGGATCACACCAAGAAGTTTGTAGGTGATGGATTTAAAAAACTGGTAGAACGGGCCCTTATTTATTCGGGAGATGATAATCTGTCCCATTATGAGGAAGCGCTTGCATTTTATGAGGATACCTTTGAGAAAAACTGCCTTTACAAGGTGGAGCCTTACGAAGGGATGAAAGAGCTTTTAACATTCCTTAAGGGTAAAGGAATCAAGATCGGGGTTCTGACCAACAAAGGCCATGAACGGGCCGTTGAATGCGTGGAAGCCGTTTACGGCAAAGGATTTTTTGATTTAATTACCGGGGAAGGCAATGGAGTCAAAACGAAACCCGATCCTTCGGGCGCCTTTATGACAGCAGAATATTTTCATGCAAAGCCTTCGGAATGCCTTTACTTTGGAGATACCAATACCGATATGAGGACAGGTATCAATGCCGGAATGGACACGGCAGCCGTGACCTGGGGTTTTCGTGATCGTGCGGAGCTGGAAGCATTTCATCCTAGGTACATCATAAATCATCCCAGTGAGATCAAGTATGTTTTTGAATAAAATTTCAAAATAAAGGGAAATTAAGGAGAGATATGAATGAATATCTCTTCTTTTTATTTGACAATACGGGAGGAACCATGACTAGACAACATTTAAAATGGGGATTGATTATGATAGCGGCCGTCTGGGCCGCGTTAATTGGGACAATGTTAGGATACGCATGGAATATCATGCATATGCCCAATGCTCCAAAGGTACAGATGCCTCAGCTTCAAAATACGAATATCAGCATTGAGACCCAGGAAAAGATGGAGGGCTACTGGACGGTAGCGGTGTTTGGTGTGGATTCCAGGGAGGGAACTTTGGGAAAAGGGACCAGATCGGATATGCAGATGATCCTAAATGTAGATCTTGGGACAGGAGAAATACGCATTGTTTCAGTCTACCGGGACACCTATTTACGAATAGATGATAAGGAGCGTTATGATAAGATCAATGAGGCATATTTTAGAGGAGGACCGAAACAGGCCATAGAGGCTTTAAAGGATAATCTGGATTTGACCATTGACGATTACGCATCATTTAGCTGGAAGGCCGTTGCTGATGCCATTAATCTTCTGGGAGGGATTGATGTAGATATCAGCCATGAGGAATTTCGGGTGATTAACGGCTTTATTACGGAAACAGTGGAATCAACGGGTGTAGGCTCCCATCACTTAAAAAAGGAAGGACCTAATCACTTAGATGGGGTCCAGGCGGTTGCCTATGCTAGGCTGAGGAAAATGGATACGGACTTTAAGCGGACGGAGAGACAGAGAGAGGTAGTCGACTTAGCACTTAAAAAGGCGAGGGAAGCGGATGCTGCAACTTTAAGCAAGGTGGCTGCTGCTGTATTTCCCCAGATATCCACCAGTGTCGGAATGAAGGATATCCTTCCTCTCATGAAGAATATCAAAAGGTTTCACATGACTGATACGGAAGGATTTCCATCAAAGCTTAAGGATGTCATGATCGGTAAAAGAGACTGTGTTGTCCCTGTGACCCTGGAATCTAATGTAATAAGGCTTCATCAGTTCCTCTTTGATGATGAAATTTATGAGCCTTCCGATACGGTAAAAGAGATCAGCAGACAGATTGAGCTACGGATAAAAAATAAGAAATAATAGGTGTTTGGCCTGTAGAGGCAGGAGGAAGTTTTACTTCCCATGTCTTTTGCAGGCCTTTTCTAATTTAAATAAAAACTGTCCTTTTCCTTCTGAATAAAATGTGCTATACTATGCAGATGGAATCAGATAGGAGAATAAAAATGAATAAAAAAAGCTTAAAAAAACTCCTGTTTCTATGCCTTGCAATTCCTTTTGCAGCCGTATCATTATGGGGCTGCAGCAGAAATGACAGGCCTTCAAATACGGGAGAATCTAAGCTCAAGGTTGTGACGACCCTGTTTCCATATTACGATTTTACAAGACAGGTGGCCGGTGACAAAGTGGAGCTGACCATGGTGGTTCCGGCAGGAATGGACAGCCATTCCTTTGAGCCAACTCCTGCAGATGTGCAGGTCATCCGGGATGCAGACGTTTTAATATGCAACGGCGGTGCCCTGGAGCACTGGTTTTCCCAGGTCTTAAGTGCAGTTGATTCCGATTCGATGACTGTTCTCACGGGAATGGACCAGGTGAATGCGGTGCAGGAAGAGCTGGTGGAAGGAATGGAAGAAGAAAAACACCAGGAAGACGATGACGGTCATGGCGATCATATAGAATATGATGAACATATCTGGACTTCTCCTGTGAATGCCATGATTTTGGTAGAGTCGATCCGGGATACCCTTTCTGAAAAAGATCCGGAAAACCGGAGTTATTATGAGGAGAGAGCAAAGTCATACCTTGAAAAGCTTAAAAAACTTGACGATGAGTTCCGTAAGGTTGCAGAACATAAAAAGCGGGATATGATCGTTGTAGGAGATAAATTTCCGTTCCGTTATCTTGCGGATGAATACGGTCTGTCTTACCGGGCAGCGTTTTCCGGCTGCAGCACGGATACGGAGCCCAGCGCCAGAACCATTGCATATCTCATTGATAAAATGCGTTTGGAACAGATTCCGGTGGTCTATTACTTAGAGCTTTCCAGCCACCGGGTGTCTGAGATCATTGCAGAGGAGACAGGGGCAGAACCCCTTTTGCTTCATTCCTGCCACAATGTTTCAAGAAGAGAGTTTGACAGCGGTGTCACCTATCTTGACCTGATGGAGCAGAATGTGATTAATTTAAAAAGAGGATTGGATGAATGAACCCATTAATACAATGCAGTCATGTGGATTTTGGATATGAGAACCAGGATGCTGTGGTGGATGTGACTATGGACGTAAATCCAGGAGACTATGTCTGCATCGTGGGAGAGAACGGCTCCGGTAAAAGTACTTTAATGAAGGGACTTTTAGGGCTGTTAAAGCCCACAGGCGGCGTCATATCCGTGTCCGATGAATTGAGAAGGAGCGGGATCGGCTACCTGCCTCAGCAGACTGCAGCTCAAAAGGATTTTCCGGCAACGGTCCGTGAGGTGGTCTTATCCGGCTGTTTAAGCCGCAGAGGAAACTGGCCCTTTTATTCTGGAAATGAAAAAAGGCTTGCAGTTAAAAATATGGAGCGGTTAGGAATTATAGGCATTGCCGGAAAATGCTACCGTGAATTATCAGGAGGCCAGCAGCAGAGAGCCTTGATTGCAAGAGCTCTTTGCGCCACGGATAAGCTTCTGATCATGGATGAGCCCATTACAGGTCTGGACCCTTCAGCCATCGCGGAATTTTATGGGATAATCCGAAGATTGAACCGTGAAGAAGGGGTTGCCATTCTAATGGTATCCCATGATGTCGCCACGGTTGTAAAAGAGGCGGATAAAATCCTTCATTTGAAGCGGGAGGTCCTGTTCTACGGGACGACAAAAGAGTATTTAAAAAGTAATGCCGGATATATTTACACAGGAGGTGCGTAAAGATGGAACTGCTTCGTGAAATGCTGTCCTATCCGTTTTTGGTCCGGGCTTTGGCAGGAGGGATACTGGTTTCTTTATGTGCTTCTCTTCTAGGAGTCAGCCTGGTGTTAAAACGGTATTCCATGATTGGTGACGGACTGTCTCATGTCTCCTTTGGTGCTTTGTCTTTTGCAGTGGCTTTTGGCTGGTCTCCGTTAAGGGTATCCGTACCGGTGGTGGTAGTGGCAGCATTTTTCCTGCTGCGCATCCGGTCCAACGGAAAGATGAAAAGTGATGCAGCCATTGCCATGATATCTGCCGTAGCACTGGCAGCTGGCATTATCGTTACTTCCATGACGACTGGAATGACCACAGATGTAAGCAGCTATATGTTTGGAAGCATACTGGCCATGAGTAAAGAGGATGTCCGTTTAAGCGTAATTTTGTCCGTTCTTGTGCTGGGACTGTTTTTGATTTGTTATAATAAGATTTTTGCGGTGACCTTTGACGAAAACTTTGCAAGGGCAACGGGAGTGAACGTATCCTGGTATAATGTTTTGATTGCGGTCTTGACCGCCGTAACCATAGTACTGGGTATGAGGATGATGGGAGCCATGCTGATCTCCAGTCTCATAATTTTCCCTTCCCTTACCTCTATGCGGGTGTTTAAAAGCTTCCGGGGAGTCGTAATATCTTCCGGAATTTTATCAGTCGTGTGCTTTGTGATCGGCATGATGGCATCGTACCGTTATTCTACTCCGGCGGGAGCCAGCGTGGTGATGGTGAATTTGGCGGCATTTCTGATTTTTTCAGCTGCAGATTATGTGGTAAGAATGAACCGGGCCGATAAAAAAGTGGGACATGGGCTCGCAGGAAAAGAGGAATGACAGTGAGATGAATATGGAAGAAAAAAGATTAAAGCGTGCCAGGCGGCACGTGAGTCAGACACAGTTTATTGCTTATGGATTTTTTTGTCTGATCTTAACAGGAGCCCTGCTTTTGATGCTCCCCATATCCAGCAGGGATGGACAGTCGGAAGATTTTTTAAGCTGCCTGTTCACAGCTACCAGCGCATCCTGTGTGACGGGACTGATCGTCAGGGATACATGGACCCAGTGGTCTTTGTTTGGACAGATGGTGATAATAACAATGATACAAATCGGAGGCCTTGGATTTGTCACCGTGGGCGTGTTTATCTCCATTGTGCTCAGGCGGAAGATCGGGTTAAAAGAGAGAGGGCTTTTGCAGGAAAGCGTAAATACATTACAGATCGGCGGAGTTGTAAGGCTGGCGAAAGGGATTATCAAAGGAACCTTTCTCATTGAAGGAACAGGAGCCATTCTTCTGGCCATTCGTTTTATTCCTAAATACGGGTTCTGGAGAGGATCGTTTTATGGAATTTTCCACGCCATATCAGCCTTCTGCAATGCGGGATTTGACTTAATGGGAAATCAGAAGCCTTTTAATTCCTTAGTCGCTTATTACGATGACTGGTTGGTGAATCTGGTCATAATGTCTTTAATCATCGTAGGCGGCATCGGTTTTATCGTGTGGGAAGATATCTATCGGAATAAGCTTCACTTTAAAAAATATATGCTGCATACCAAAATGGTTTTGGTGAGTACCACTGTTCTGGTATTTGGAGGAGGATTTCTTTTCTATCTGCTGGAACGGAACAATCTTTTGGTGGGGATGAATGCAAGCGGACAGATTTTAACCTCCCTGTTCAGCTCCGTAACTGCAAGGACAGCCGGTTTTAATACCACTGATACGGCATCATTGACCGACGGGAGTAAGCTCCTTACCATAATCCTCATGTTCATCGGAGGAAGCCCCGGATCAACAGCGGGAGGAATTAAGACCACAACAATTTTTGTCCTTCTTATGTGCGTGCATTCCAATATCAAGCAGACCTACGGGGTCAATATCTTTGGAAGGCGTCTGGAAGAGGGTGTGATCAAGCGTGCAGGCGCTATTTTAACCATCAACTTGTTTTTGGCTCTTTCAGCTTCCCTGGCTATTATGGCTATTCAGCCTCTGGGATTTTCGGACATACTGTTTGAAACGGCATCAGCCATTGGAACGGTAGGTATGACCACAGGCATCACCAGGGATCTTTATTCCGTATCAAAGGTGATCATTATTATCCTCATGTACAGCGGAAGAATCGGAAGCTTGTCCTTTGCCCTGGCATTTGCTCAGAGTCAGCGCAAAGCTCATGTGGAACAAGTAGCAGAAACCATCAATGTGGGTTAGAGAAAAAGGAGTAAAGTCATGAAATCAGTATTAATTATTGGACTTGGCCGGTTTGGCCATCATCTGTGTCTTAATATGGCAAGGCTTGGAAATGATGTTATGGTTGTGGATCAAAAGGAAGAGTGCTTAGAAGACTTACTTCCTTATGTTACCAGTGCAAAGATTGGTGACTGCACCAATGAAACAGTATTAAAAAGCTTGGGAATCGCCAATTTCGATTTGTGTTTTGTATGTATTGGAACGAATTTTCAGAGCAGCCTGGAGATCACCAGTCTGGTCAAAGAGCTGGGAGGCAGGAGAGTGATCAGCAAGGCAAACCGTGATATTCATGCCAAATTCCTGTTAAGAAACGGAGCGGATGAAGTCATTTATCCGGACCGTGACATTGCAGAAAAACTGGCTGTCCGTTACAGTACAGACCATGTGTTTGACTATATTGAACTAACTCCGGAATATTCTATTTACGAGATCCCACCTCTTCCGGAATGGGTGCATAAATCCATAAGAGAAGTTGATATCAGAAACCGTTACCATATCAGTGTCCTGGGAATCAAGCGGGAAGGCAGAGCCCAGCTCATGCCGCCTGCAGATTATGTGATCCAGCCTCAGGAACATTTGATGGTGATTGGCAAAAGAGAGCATATTGAGCATATACTAAAGGAACTAAAGTAGAGAAGCAATAGGAGGTTTGTTATGCCTGCATGGTTAGCTTCTAATGGTTCGACTCTTCTGGTAGCCCTTGTCCTATTGGTGCTGGTGTTTATATCAGTGAGACAATATATAAAAAATAAGGGAAGAGGCGGCTGCGGACATTGCAGTGGATGCTGCGGCAATTGCAGCGGAGGCTGCGGTCACTGCGCCTTTGGAAATGCAGAAGATGAAAAGAAGGAATGAGTAAGAGTATAAATCGAAAGGAGGATGCCCATTTGTTTTGGGGCATCCTCCCTTCGATTTTTTATTTTAAATCTAATTTTAAGTCCCCGAATTTAATCCAGCCGATTTTTCTAAGTATTTCTCCAAACAATAGAGTGAGAATGGCAGGCAGAAGAAAACAGACCATGAGGATTCCAAGCCACATAAAGGGCCCGCCTTTCATCGCCGTGTAGATGCCGATGGGGCCTACCAGCCCGCAGGTGCCCATGCCGGAGCCGGCCGGAATGTTTTTTAGTTTAAATACCATGGTGGCTATGGGGCCGGTTATCATGGAAGTCAGGGTGGGGGCGATCCAGACCTTTGGATTTTTCACGATGTTTCCCATCTGCAGCATACTGGTGCCAAGGCCCTGGGCCATAAGACCGCCGACCCCGTTTTCCCGGAAGGAAAGGACGGCAAAGCCAATCATCTGAGCACAGCATCCGGCTGTGGCAGCTCCCCCTGCCAGGCCGTCAAGGGATAAGGCGATACAGATAGCAGCGCTGCTGATGGGCAAGGTGAGGGCGATGCCGATCAGGGCGGATACCAGGATTCCCATAAACAATGGCTGCAGCTCAGTAGCTGTTTTTACAAGAACGCCAAACCAGTTCATGAAGCTTGCTACGCCTGGTCCCACGGTCTGTGCAATTAAGACTCCGGAAATGATGGTTACTCCGGGGGTGACCAGAATGTCCAGCCGTGTTTCCTTTGAAACGATCTTTCCAAGTTCCGTGGCAACCACCGTTGCAGCGAGAGCACCCACAGGACCGCCAAGAGCGTTGCCGGCAATTCCCACGGTTGCTGCGGAAAAAAGGACCAGGGCAGGGGCGTGGAGGGCATAGGCGATGGCAACTCCCAGAGCCGCTCCGGTAGCACTTTTTGCGTATTCCGCGATCACGTTGAAAATAGTGAGATTGAATTGCTGTCCCAGAGTACCAAATATGGTTCCGATCAAAAGAGACGCAAAAAGGCCAAATGCCATAGCACCCAATGCATCAATGAGATAGGTCTGGACAGTAATTGTGACGTTTTTCCTTTTCAGGAACTCTTTTACGCCGCATTTTTCCATATTGTAAATCTCCTTTAAATAGTTTGGTGCACACATTTGACCATTGTCAAAGCAGTTGTCATGTATTCTACCATAAAATAATCGGATTTCAAGGTTTTTTGTAAAATTTCGTAAAAGTTGATAATTATTTAACAATAACTGATGGAAAAACCAATGGGCCTCTGCTTGACTTTGTTTTAAGTTTGTGACACAATAAATAAATGTAATTTCATGCAAAACCCTGAAAAGAAAAGAGGTACGTTTCGATATGACGAAAATTGACATTATTTCCGGTTTCCTTGGAGCCGGAAAAACTACTTTTATTAAGAAGCTGCTGCAGGAAGCCATCGCTGGAGAGCAGGTTGTCCTGATTGAAAATGAATTTGGTGAGATCGGTATTGACGGAGGTTTTTTAAAGGATGCGGGTGTTGAGATCCGGGAAATGAATTCCGGCTGTATCTGCTGTTCTTTGGTAGGTGATTTCGGAAAGTCCCTTGAAGAGGTGCTGACCAAATACCACCCGGACCGTGTGATTATTGAGCCGTCGGGCGTTGGGAAATTATCCGATGTAATGAAAGCGGTTATAGACGTTGCTTCTGAAGTGGAAGTGACCTTAAACAGCGCAGTCACCATCGTGGATGCCCAAAAATGCAGGATGTATAGAAAAAACTTTGGAGAGTTTTTCAATAACCAGATCGAAAATGCAGGAACCATCGTATTAAGCCGTACCGATATTGCTCCTGCCGACAAGGTGGATCAGGCACTCCAGATCATTCGGGAGCTGAATCCAAATGCGTCTGTAGTGACGACTCCTTGTGATGAATTGAGCGGAAAACAGCTTCTTGAGATTATAGAAAAACCGGACACCATGGCAGAGGATTTGATGAAAGAAGTGAAAGAACACCGCCATCATCATGAAGAAGGCTGCGGCTGCGGAGGCCATCATCATGAAGAAGGCTGCGGCTGCGGAGGCCATCATCATGACCACGAGCACGGTGAGGAATGCGGCTGCGGAAGCCACGATCATGACCATGAGCATGGTGAGGGCTGCGGCTGCGGAGGCCATCATCATGACCATGAGCACGGTGAGGAATGCGGCTGCGGAGGCCACGATCATGACCATGAGCATGGTGAGGGCTGCGGCTGCGGAGGTCATCATCATGACCACGAGCACGGTGAGGAATGCGGCTGCGGAGGCCACCATCATGACCATGAGGAGTCAGAATGCGGCTGTGGCGGTCATCATCATGACCATCACCATGATCATGGTGAGGAATGTGGCTGCGGCCACGATCATGACCATCATGCGGATGAAGTATTCAGCAGCTGGGGCTTAGAGAATGTGGCTCCTATGAGCAAAGAAGAGCTGGACAAGATCCTTGATGAACTGGCTTATGGAGATGGGTATGGAGATGTACTTCGTGCCAAGGGAATGATTCCGGGTGAGGAAAAAGGTACATGGCTTTACTTTGATCTGGTGCCGGAGCAATACGAGATCCGGGACGGAGCGCCGGAATATACCGGTAAGGTCTGCGTGATCGGAGCGAATTTAAAGGAAGAGGAACTAAAGAAGTCCTTTGATAGATAAAAAGAATGGTGGGAACCCCATACAGGGATACCTATATGCCCTGAAAAAGAGGGCAGGAAAGAGGGAACCATGAGCAACACAGATAGAATGGAAGACGACTTTATGCCGGTATTCCTCATCAATGGATTTTTGGAATCTGGAAAAACCCAGTTCCTTCAGTTTACCATGGAACAGGATTATTTTAAGTCTGACGAGAAAACGCTGTTAATTGTTTGCGAAGACGGTGAAACCGAATATGACCAGTCCCTGTTAAAGCGCAACAGGACAGCGGGAATATTTATAGAAAGCATAGAGGAACTGAACCCGGAGAGACTTTTAGAACTGGAACTGCTTTATAATCCGGAGCGGGTTTTGATCGAATGGAATGGAATGTGGAATCTGGATGAGCTGAAGCTTCCTGATGATTGGAGAATCTATCAGCAGATTACCCTGATTGATATGTCCACCTTTGAATTGTATGCTGCCAATATGAAGCCTTTGCTGTATTCCATGGTCCGTAATTCGGAGATGGTAATTTGCAACCGCTGTGACGGAATCGAAGATTTATCTGGTTACCGGCGGACCCTTAAGGCCATGTGCCCCAAGGGAGAGATTGTATTTGAAGATTCTGAGGGAGAGGTTAATGAGATCCCTGAGGAAGAGCTGCCTTATGATATGAGTGCAGATGTGGTGAGCATTTCACCGGAGGCCTATGGAATCTGGTACCTTGATTGTATGGAAAGACGGGACCGTTATGAGGGAAAGACTGTGGAATTTACCGCTATGGTTTTGAAGACTCCTGATTTTCCGAAAAATTATTTTGTGCCAGGGCGTATGGCAATGACCTGCTGCGAGGATGATATGACCTTTTTAGGTTTTGTCACCAAGGCAAGGGAAGCCAGAGAACTGGAAACAAAGCAATGGGTCCGTGTCAAGGCAAAGATTGCATATGAGTTCTGGAGGGATTATGACGGAGAAGGCCCCGTATTGTATGCGGAGTCTGTGGTTCCGGCTCAGCCAATTAAGGGATTTGTGCAGTTTTAGAGAAGAAACTGGGAATATTTGAAGATTGTTACCAGTGACATAATTTAGGATGACAGAAAGCCGCCCTGATGACAGAAAATCAGTAGGGCGGCCTTTTTGTGTGATAGATTAAGGCAGTTAAACAAATAAGCACCACCTGATTCCATATTTATCAATAAAATCTGTCATCAGAGAACTGAATTCACATGGCGCAAGCGGCATAAGAATTTTAGCATCCTTTTTTAGTATCTCATATGCTTTTCTCACCTTATCCTCATTTCCTTCCCCATAATGCAAACAGAACTGCATGACATTGCCTGTAACCGTTTCTTCGTCGATTATGGCATATTCTGAGTTTCTTTCTGCCACAGCAAGTATATGTCCTTGAATATCAAGCTCGGCATGAAAAAATGTTCCGTCACTATTTGGATAACTGCTTATAAGAGCAGCATCAAAAGCCTTTTGATAAAGAACCACAGCTTCATCACTTCTAGTAACGTATGCCTGCATTAATGATCTTATCATAAAAAACCTCCTATGTATGGGGCCTGGTGGGACATGTTCAGCCTATTGCAAACTTCAGACTATTTATAAGTTACCGATCTCTATTTCTGGTTTTTACTATAACATAGTCTGGTTTCTTTATCAATTTTTAATTAATCCCCGTTTTTAATAAAATGCATTAGACAGAAAAAAGCCGTAGAACTTTAAAAAGTCTACGGCTTTTAAAAACTGTTTACATTGGAGGAACCGGTGTCGGTCTTGCCGGATCAAAAACATCAGAAACATTAAATAGATCCGTTAAGCTGTTGGGATAATAAAACATCCGGTACCCATCAAGGTTTCTGCGGGCCTGGCGGAAGTAGTCAGTGCCCATCTGCATCCAGGTAGGTTTGCTGGCGTCTACGTTACAGAAATAACGGAAGCCAAGTGATTTTAAATATGTAAAACGTTCATTATCATTGGTGTAAGGGGTCCAGCTTCCGATATCGCTTCCAAAGGGGAAGAGGATAATATCTGTGGGTCCGGTTAAGGACTCAACGTTGCGTTTCCATTTGTCGCTGTCCGCTTTAAAATGGTTCATGGATATTGTTCCCATATTCCGGTGTCCCCAGCTGTGGGAGGACAGCTCCCAGCCATGATCCTTTAAGGCCTGGGCTACTTTTGCAGCCTGTTCCCGGTCTGCTTCATAATTGGGATTGGTGTCCTTGTAGGATTCATCTGTCCGGTATCCTAGGATCCCGTTGTAACCGGTAAAGGCCAGAATTCCACGTGCTCCTTTGTAGGAGAAATCTGGATGGGTTTTTATGAAGTTTTCAAGAATCGGAACCAGGTCATAATCACCTACGGAAACGCTGCCGTCAGCCATTGTCATCTCGCAGGTGGGGTATCCATCTTCTCCAATAACCATGCGGGTAGCAAAGCCGTCATCTTGCATATATTCGTAATAGCAGACATCATCCTGTGACAGGACAAAAGCTTTCTTGCCTGGAGGAAGCATGATATCTCCATAAACAAATTTGGGATTGCCATTCTCATCTTTCGTCTCATATGCAACATCATGAATCTTCACAAGAACATATCCCTTGTCATACATGGACTGCATCATCTTAAGAAATTCCGATTTGGTAGTCATCATTTGGTTGTAGCCCGCCTGCTTGGAATCTCCATCAAAAGCTTTTGAAGTATCTATGATAAGAGAATGAAAGAAAACATGGGTGACATCCTGAGGATTGAACCGTACCAGGGCCTCCTTGTCGGTATTATAACCTGCAATGGCAGAGGTCACTTCCTCGTTTGCGCTAAATTCGGGGTCAGACTGTAGAAGAGTAATTGCCCCATCATAATCGTATCCCAAAGCAAGAGCATCCGCCTGGGAAAGGAGGGCCTTTAATTTTTCTTCACTGGCTTGTTCGCTTGTAGTCTCTTCGGCGGAGTCCGGAGTTCCTTCATCGGAAGGGAGTTCTGCGACGGAAGTATCGGCAGGCAATGCCTTGTTTTTCACCCGTTTGCTAATCGCAATCCCGCATAAAGTCAAGACGGCAACGATTAAAATTCCAATAAGAGCAATCAGGATAACCTGCAATGTATGGTTCCGCCCTCCGCCAGTGTTTCGTCCACGAAAGTCATGTCTGTTCATAGTACAACCTCTTAATTCTGTAGTATTGGGGCAGTATTGATAGATTTTAAACATACCCTGTACAAGTATAGCATACTTTACCAGAAGATGAAACGAAAAGATGGTAATTATTTTTGGAAAAAATGGCATATGTAAGGGAAGCAGTCCCATACAATGGTACAAAGGAATTTTAGGGGATCGTGTATCATATGAAGAGAGTTACGGCATTTGTTTTAAGCTGTCTTCTGTTGTTTTTCTGTTTATGCTTTCCGGCAGCAGGGCAAGAGCCGGATGTGACAGTAGCCTCGGACATGATTATCCAGGCAGAAGAGGCGAAACGGGTAAATTCGGAGGGCGGTCCGGCTTTGCAGTCTCCCAGCGCCGTTCTGATGGAAGCGTCAACCGGACAGATTATTTATGAAAAGAACGCGGATGAAAAAAGGAGCCCGGCGAGCATTACGAAAATTATGACTTTGATCCTTATTTTTGATGCGTTGGATTCCGGTAAAATTAAGCTGACCGATGAGGTTGTGACCAGCGCCCACGCAAAGTCCATGGGAGGCTCCCAGGTTTTCCTGGAAGAAGGGGAAGTGCAGACGGTGGAAACCCTGATCAAGTGCATTGTTATCGCTTCGGGTAATGACGCCTCCGTAGCCATGGCAGAATACATAGCAGGAACAGAAGACGAATTTGTTAAGATGATGAACGAGCGTGCGGCAGGACTTGGGATGACAAACACTCATTTTGAAGATTGCTGCGGACTTACCGAGTCCGGCACCCATGTGACTACGGCTAAAGATATTGCGTTGATGTCCAGAGAATTAATCACCAAATATCCGCAGATCCATAATTATTCTACGATCTGGATGGAGAACATCACCCATGTGACAAAGCAGGGAACAAAGGAATTCGGCCTTGCCAATACCAACAAGCTTTTAAAGATGGCAACGAATTTCACGGTGACCGGTTTAAAGACAGGGTCCACATCAGTGGCAAAGTATTGTCTTTCTGCAACAGCGGAAAAGGATGGGGTCCGCCTCATTGCTTCCATTATGGCAGCTCCGGATTACAAAGTCCGGTTCGCCGATGCCCAGACTCTGCTTAACTATGGATATGCCAATTGCAAGCTGTATGAGGATAAGGAGATGCTTCCACTTCCGGATATGGTGGTTGATAATGGAGTCACGGATCAGGTTCCGTTGAAATATGGTGGGTCCTTTTCTTATTTGAGCCTTAAGGGAGAAGATTTCCAGGCTATTGAGAAGAAGCTGGAGCTGGCACCTTCCATCTCTGCACCGGTGGAGGAAGGACAGAAGGCTGGAAACATTATTTATTCCCTTGGAGGAAAACGGATCGGAGAAGTTCCCATATTAACTGCTGAGTCAGTCAGGGAAGCCAAATTTGCCGATTATTTTAAGCGCCTTTGGAAGGCCTTTAACTTATAGCATATTCATGGATAAACACTGCCCTGTAAGCGGTACACAAAAAAACTGTGTACCGTTTACAGGGTATTTTTTGTTATTGACGGAAGTTCAAGGAAGGGATAAGATTAGTTAGTGCATAAGTGAAAACGAATCGTGGGAGGAAAACAGGTGGGAGATCGATTGCTTGCCCTTTGGTATCAGATGTCGTTGAAGAGGAAATTGTACGTGATCATAGGAAGTGTGGGGATCATTATGGCGGCTTCCATCTTCATCAATCTAAAGGTGGCATATATTTTTATAAACGATGTGAGCATTATCATGGATGACAACCTGGCCTGCTACAAGTTTCAGGAATCTATGGAGAATGAAAGGGGATTGTTTCTCCAGCTGCTGGCAAACAATACTCTGGAAAATAGGGAGGCATACCGTCAGGGGTGTCAGGAGACCAAAGCATTTTTAAACAGCCTGCCCTATGATTATGATAAAATCGGAGAGGAGCGCTATGGGATCACCTGGAACATCATAAACAGTTATGGGACTTACGAAGAACAGCGGGAAAAAGTGGTGGAAATGAGCCAGAATGACCCCAATTACATCAGGGAGCTATATAAAACATATAATATGCAGAAATATCTGGACCTCTACGGGACTCGTCTGACCAAGGTAGTATTAATGGGAGGAAATGATTATTACGAAGTCCAGATTCCTGTACTTAAGCGCATGCCTTACATTTTGGTGGCCATCAGCATCATCGCTTTTTTTGTGCTTATGATCTTACTTCGTTTTATCACGGGTAGCATTGTAAAAACAGTTGTGCAGCTGGCTACCGTCTCAGGTAAGATCGAAAAGAACGACTTTTCGTCTCCTGACGTTCATTGGGATGGAAGGGATGAGATCGGGCAGCTGGTAAGTGCATTCAATAAAATGAAGCATGCCACACGGGACTACATCACAGCGACAGAAGAGAAAAGGCAGATGGAAGAAAAGCTGTACCGGCAGGAGCTGGAGAGGACCGAGCTTGAGAAGCGGTTTTCCATGGCCCAGCTTCAGCTGATCAAAAGTCAATTAAATCCACACTTTCTCTTTAATACTCTGAATATGATCACCAGGATGGCACAGATGGAAGAGGCACCGGTTACCGAGGAAATGCTGGTGGCCATCAGCAGCCTGCTACGTTACAGCCTCCGGACGTCCAATGCCTTTGAGCCTCTGGAACAGGAGCTAAAGGTGGTGAAGGATTATATGTATATCCAGAAGATGCGTTTTGGAGACCGGATTCAATGGAACATCAACTGCAGCACAGATTTATATCAGCAAGAGGTGCCGGTCTTCATGCTGCAGCCATTGGTGGAAAACGCGGTCATTCACGGCATACAGGAAAAGGAGAACGGTGGAAGCATTGACATACAGATCGAGAAAAGAAAAGAGCTTTTATGGATTTCCGTTGCGGATACGGGGAAAGGGATGGACACGGAAACCCTAGCCGCTATCAGGAATGCCATTGAAACAAAGGGTACTGGGCTTGGTATCGGGCTGGGGAATATATATAGAAGGATTTCTTATTATTACGAATATGGGAAGGTAACTATAGACAGCGGCGAAAACAGAGGCACAGTGGTACAGATAGAATTTGGTCGGAGAAGGGATATGATGGATCATGTATCGGTTAATGATAGCGGAAGATGAGATGATTGAGCGTATTGTACTCAAAAAAATGCTTCTGAAGAAATTTGGAGAGGAATGTCAGGTTTTTGAGGCACAGAACGGTAATGAGGCGATAGAGATTTTTAAAAGGGAAGATATCCAGGTGGTGATCCTGGACATCGGGATGCCGGGAATGAACGGAATCCAGGCAGCGGAAATTATGAGGAAGGAAAAAAAGGATTGCTGTATTATTTTTCTGACGGCTTACGACCGTTTTGACTATGCAAAAAAGGCGATTTCTATCAGGGCTATGGAATATCTGCTGAAGCCTTATTCCCAGAAAGAGGTTTTAAACGTGGTTGAAGAGGCCCTGCGGATTGCCGATAAACAGGAGGACAAGCCGGAGGAAATCAAAAACCATGGAGAAGAGGAAGGTGCCGAAGTTCCGGATGAAGAGGAAAACGCTCATCAGACTTTGGGTGATGAGTCTGATTTCAGCGGCAGCCGTTTGTCTGTTTTGACCGCCATGGTGGAGGAGTATATACGATCCAACTATATGAATGATATTTCCATGAGCGAAACAGCCCGGGCCGTGGGGTATTCAGAGCCTTATTTTTGCAGAATGTTCAAGCTGCAGTTCGGGCAAAGCTTTACCTCTTATCTGTCGGAATACAGAGTCAGGGAAGCGAAAAAGCTTCTGGCCCAGCCCAATGTGATCGTAAAAGAAGTAGGGGTCAGGGTGGGGTACATGGATTCCAATTATTTTACAAAAGTTTTCAAACGCCTGGAAGGAGTGAATCCTTCGGATTACAGAATGTCTATATTAAAAGACCTCTAAAAATTGATTTTAGTGTGAAAAATGCCTGTCATGATGAGATGACAGGCATTTTTTATTTTAACTGAAATGATAAAATTCTACTACGGATGATAAAAAGTTACGATGGAAACTGTCGAAGTCTGCCGTTATAATGAACACACAACACAGAAAGTGTGTACAAAGCAGAGAGGAGGATGGGGCATGGAACAGGAATTGTTTCGAATGGAAGGGATAAGTAAAAGCTTCCCCGGAGTCAAGGCTCTCGATAAGGTAAGTCTGTCAGTTAATAAGGGGGAGGTCCTAGGGCTTGTTGGTGAAAATGGAGCCGGTAAATCCACCCTGATGAAAATTTTATCCGGTGTTCACCGGGCAGATGAAGGTGAAATATTCATTGAAGGAAATAAGGTGGACATTGATTCCGTTGCAAAGGCCCATGAGCTTGGCGTATGCATCATCATGCAGGAGTTGAATATGTGCGGCCATCTTAGTGTGGCAGACAATATATTCATCGGCAGGGCTCATAAAAAAGGAATTTTCATCGATGATGGCAAGATGCATGAGGAAGCGAAAAAGATCCTTGATGATCTGGGTATTGAATTAAATACCTATGCCCATGTGGGAAGCTTAAGCATTGCTCAACAGCAGATGGTGGAAATTGCAAAAGCGATCAGCTTTAATTCGAAAATACTGGTTCTTGATGAGCCGACGGCAACTCTTACGGAAAAAGAGATCGATCAGTTGTTCGGTATCATCCGCCGCTTGAAAGAAAAGGGAGTGGGTATGGTTTATATTTCCCACCGAATGGCAGAACTGAACCAGATCTGTGAACGGGTTACGATTATCAGAGATGGTCAGTACATAGGTACCAGGAATTTAAATGAGATCACGATGGATCAACTGGTGAACATGATCGTTGGTCGTTCATTGGAGGATAAATATCCTAAATATAAGCGTAACATCGGAGAAATTGTTCTTGAGGCCAGGAATGTCCGCAGAGGTACAAAAGTAAATGCGGACTATTTTTATGTAAAAAAAGGAGAAATCCTTGGAATATCAGGACTGGTAGGAGCTGGAAGAACAGAGCTGATGCGCTGCATCTTCGGTGCAGATCAGGCGGATTCCATGGAGCTTACGCTGGAAGGAAAACCAATCAAGGTCAACTCTGTGATCCAGGCCATTAAGCATGGCATTGGATATGCCACGGAAGACCGGAAGAGGGATGGTCTGGCTCTGGGCCTTGATATCAAATATAACACGAACATGGCCCATCTTCAAAACATTACCCGCTTTGGATTTATCAATGACAAGGAAGGGCTTAAGAATGCGGAAAAATATGTGGAGCTTCTGCGCACGAAAACCCCAAGCGTGCATCAGCTTTGCGGGAATCTTTCCGGAGGCAATCAGCAAAAGGTAGTTTTAGCCAAATGGCTGTGCAATGATGTAAAGGTGCTGATTGTTGACGAGCCAACCAGAGGAATCGATGTAGGAGCCAAGTATGAGGTGTATGAGCTGTTTAACAAGTTAAGCGCCCAGGGAGTGTCTATCATTATGATTTCTTCTGAATTGCCGGAGATTCTTGGTATGAGTGACCGGATTCTGGTTATCCATCAGGGAGAAATCAACGGTGAATTAGATGCAAAGACCGCGACTCAGGAAGATATCCTGTATCTTGCGGCAGGTTATAACAAACTAGAAGGAAAACCGGCGCCCGTGTTATCAGGCGGCGGCAATAGAAAGGGAGAGTAAGGATGGGAAACTTAAAAGCAAAGGTGCAGGAAAAGAAAGGCGGTTCGTTTAACAAGCTAAACGCAGCCACACGGCGGGCAATCTACTCATTGTGCATCCTGGTCGGACTGTTTGTGCTGTTTTCGATTCTTCAGCCTGCTAAATTTTTAGCTCCGGCCAATTTACAGAACCTTCTGCAGCAGATCGTTACCTATACCATCATCGGCTGTGGTCTGACCTTCTGTCTGGTCTGCGGCGGAAACGATTTATCTGCCGGCGCTTCTATGGCATTGTCAGGAATTATTATGGTATCACTTCTGATGCAGGGACTGCCTCTTGTGGTATGCATCGCACTTTGCCTGATCATGGGTATCATGACAGGTATTATGAATGGCTTTTTTATTGAAATTTTAGGCGTTGTGCCTTTTGTTGCGACTTTGGCAACCCAGTGGGTATACCGAGGCATGGCAAACGTGCTGGTAAACGGTGCGCCCCTGTATACAACAAACATTCCTTCTAAGGAAATCCAGAAACAGTTTTACGTTCTGGGCGGCGGAAGGATCGGAGGAGATGGACTTCCTTACAGCGTTATCATCACTTTGGTGTATGCTGTGATTTTAGGGATTGTTCTTGCAAAAATGCGGATCGGCCGTCAGATTTATGCCTGTGGTTCCAACTTAGAGGCGGCGAAACTTTCCGGTATTAATGCAGTAAAAACCCGTATGTTTGCATATTGTATTTCCGGCTTGTCCGCAGCAATCTGCGGTATCCTGGTTGCTTCCCGCCTTTCCAGTGCACAGCCTACGGCAGGTAACGGATATGAGATGGAAGCCATTGCAGCGTCCGTTCTGGGAGGAATCTCCATCCTGGGCGGAGAAGGAACGATTCTTAATACAGTGATCGGAGCCTTGATGATGGGAGTAATCCGGAACGGACTGAACTTAAATGGTGTCAATTCGTTCTGGCAGCAGATGATCGTAGGTATTATCCTGTTGATCGCCGTAGCATCCCAGACAGCGAAAAAAAGCGGAGACTTAGGGGCAATCAAGCGGTTTTTTGGCTTGAGAAAATAAAAACAATCAACTCAGGAGGAAAAGAAGAATGAGAAAAGTAACGGCAGTTTTGTTGGCAGCGGCTATGGCAGTTGCCGGTCTGACCGGCTGTGGAAGCCAGTCAAGCAGCACGCCTGCAACCACCGCAGCGGCAGAATCCAGCAAAGGGGCGGACACCGATAAGGCAGAGTCAAAAGACTCAGCTAAGGGTGATACAGCAAAAGAGAAAACCATTTACGTAATTGTAAAGGTTCTGGGAAATCAGTACTGGAGCGTGCTTCAGGCTGGAGCAGAACAGGCTGGCAAGGAACTGGGCTGTAACGTAGTCGTAGTAGGAACCGCTCTGGAGTCAGATATCGAAGGCCAGCTTACCCTGCTGCAGAATGCAGTATCCGCACAAGCAGATGGAATCGTTATTGCACCTTTAGACAGTGTATCTCTTGACGCACCGATAACAGAAGCGTATAATTCAGGTATACCGGTTGTTCTGGTAGATACAGTAATCAAGAGCGAGAACTACAGCGCAGCTCTTTTAACCAACAACGTGGAAGCAGGAAAGGTTGCTGCTGAGGAAATGCTCCGCAGACTGAAAGACAAGGGAGTTTCTGAAACAGAAGATGCTCAGATCGCCATTCAGGTAGGTTCTACCGGATCTCAGACCATCAATGACCGCGTAAAGGGCTTTAATGAGTACTGGCAGGAAAATGCTCCTGAGAAATGGCAGGTATTAAATAACGATATTAAGGTAAACGATGGAGATATCAGCAAGGCAGTAGGTTTCTGTCAGGACTTTATCACCACTTATCCAAACTTAAAGGCAGTGTTTGGTCCTAACAACGGATCTACCGTAGGATTTGTAACTGGTCTTACTGAAACTGGACGCACCGACATTTCCATGGTAGGATTTGATTTCTCAGCAGAAATTGAAACTATGATTCGCAGCGGCGAATATGATGTTTCTTCCGTGGTACAGCGCCAGTATTATATGGGATATGACGGCGTAAAAACTGCTCTTGAGATGTCCGATGGAAACACTGTAAGAGAAAAGACAATCGATACAGGTGTAATCCTGGTAACTAATGATAATGTGGATGATCCTGAGGTGCAGAGTATCATCAATCCATAATCAAAAAATAATATAAATATCAAACGCTTCCTCTGTGCCCAGGGGAGGCGTTTTGGGGGTAAAGGAATGGACAAACGGATTGCCAAATGGGCGGCTTTGATTTTTTTTGCAATGGCTGCAGCATGCATTTTTTTCATTCTCCTGAAATCAGGAAATCTGGGGAAAGGCTTTTTTCTAAGGGGACGGAAGGAAGCGCCGGAATATGTATTTTCTTATGCGGATAACCAGCCGGAGGATTACCCAACAGTACAGGGAGCAAGGAAATTTGCGGAGCTGGTGCAGGAAAAGACGTCTGGAAGGATCAAGATCAATGTGTTTGCCGGCGGTGAAATGGGGAGTGAAAATGAAGTGGTGGAACAGCTTCAATACGGCGGCATTGATTTTGCCCGGGCTTCGGTCATGATATTAGCCGAAATAAAACCGAAGTTTAATGTCCTTCAGCTTCCTTATTTATATAGAGATGAAAAACATATGTGGAAGGTTCTTGACGGAGAGATCGGAGAGGAATTTAAGGATGAACTGGGGGAAAGCGGTTTGGTAGCCCTTTCCTGGTATGATGCAGGTGCCAGGCATTTTTACAATTCTTCCCATCCCATAAAATGCGTAGAGGATTTGAAAAAAATGCGCATTCGCGTTGCCAATTCTGATATGATGTCGGCAATGGTGGAGGCGCTTGGAGCCAGGGCGGTGCCAATGGCTTATTCCGAAGTATATGCAGCTCTGGAGACCAGCAGCATCGATGGTGCGGAAAACAACTGGCCATCCTATGAATCCATGGGTCATTATGAAGTGGCAAAATACATCACTCTGGATGCACACACCCGGATTCCTGAGATGCAGCTTGCCTCCCAGGCCACATGGGAAAAGCTGAGTGATTCGGACAGGGAGATCATTACGGCCTGCGCAGAAGAGTCCGCCAGGTATGAAAGACAGCTGTGGGAGATTCGTGAGCAGAAGGTCAGGGAACAGCTGATTAAGGCCGGCTGTATCGTCACGGAACTAAGCCCCACGGAACAGGTGCGCTTTCGGGCGGCCGTCATGACGGTTTATCAAATGTTCTGCAGCAAATATATTGATGTAGTAAACCGGATCGCCCAGATACGGTGATGAATGAATTTTAACGGATGCTTTCAATGGAAATAACTTGAAGCATCTGTTTTTTTATTTCTTATGGGAGTAGAATAAAAATTTCAATAGGTGTTGACAAGTAATATTATATGGCATATAATATTATTATACGACGTATAATATAGATAAAAAAATAATATTATATATCAGTTCAAATAGAAGAAAGGAAGGTGGGCAATCGTGGAACCAAAACGTTTGTACCGGTCTGTAAAGAACAGAGTCCTTTGCGGTGTATGCGGTGGTATTGGAGAATATTTTCAGGTAGATCCTGTTATGATCAGGTTGATATGGGTTCTTCTGATGTTTCTTCAGTCATGGCGCCATTTGTTCCGTTCGTTCATGGGATTTTCTCTGGTGGGAGGAAGCCTGGTACTTTACATCATCGCTGCGGTTATCATACCCCAGGCGCCAAAGGATGAAACAAGATAGTGGCAAAAATTAGGATAGGAGTGGGCACATGGTTTTTAACACAGGAGCAGCATTATTGGACGCCATTGTCCTTGCAATAGTGTCGAGGGATCAGGAGGGTACCTATGGTTATAAGATCACACAGGATGTGAGGAATGTCATTGAGATTTCAGAATCAACCCTTTATCCGGTACTCCGAAGATTGCAGAAGGAAGAGTGTCTGGAGGTTTATGATCTGGCATTTGACGGAAGAAACCGAAGATATTATAAGATTACGGAAAAAGGAAGGGTTCAATTGAATCTCTATAAAGGTGAGTGGGTAGGCTACTCCCAGAAAATATCCCGGATTTTTGAGGAGGCACATATATGAGCAGGGATGAGTTTATGAGAGAGCTGGAATATCTGCTGTCGGATATTCCAGATGATGAAAAGGCGGATGCCATCGAATATTACAGGGATTATCTGGAAGAAGCGGGGCCGGAAAATGAGGAAAAGGTAATCGGTGAGTTTGTAAGCCCTGAGCGGATCGCAGCGATTATCCGCTCGGATATTTCCGGGAATTTGGATGACGGTGGAGAATTTACGGAGACTGGCTATCGGGATGAACGGTTTAAAGATCCAAATTACCAGATGGCAAAGCGATATGATCTTCCGGAGGTATCCGAAGAACCTCAATACAGTTACGAAGATCAGGAGAAAAAACATAACAGGCGAAGAAGAGGCATGGATGGAAACCGTACCGTGAAAACTGTTTTATGGATCATTTTAATTATTGCGGCTTCGCCTATCCTTATGGGAATCGGAGGAGGTATTGTAGGCTTGTTAGGAGGTGTTTTGGGATGCCTTGTGGCAGCGGTTATTGGAGTCGGTGCGCTGACCTTTGCCCTTTTGGCGGCCGGGGTCGGTATGGTTTTGGGCAGTGTTGTCTCCATGGTGATTCATCCCTTAAGCGGAGCCCTGCTTTTAGGGCTGGGAATCCTGTTTCTTGGTATAGGAATGATCGCCCTGGCTCTCTGCGGTGCATTTTATGGGACCTTTCTTCCATTTCTTTTCAGAAGCTTTGTGAACGTCCTTAGCAGGTTATTTCATGGAAGGAGAAGCCGCTTATGAAAAGATTTATAAAGATATGTTTAATTGCAGGAAGTGTCTGCGCCCTGATTGGCGGGGGAATTTCAGCCGTAGCGGCTGTGTTGGGAGGAAATCTACGGGAAATCGTACCGCAAAGAGCTCTTGAGTGGAGAAGGGAAATTTCAGGCGTCACCCTGGATGGTTTCTGGGATGAGGTAAATTTTGAGAATTTTGATCTTACTATTCCAGAGGTTTTTAATATAGGAGAAAAAGGGCAGGAAATATTTTCTTCTTCGAAAGTTAAAAAAATGGATATAGTAATACGTACAGGAAACGTGGTTTTTGTGGAAGATCCCCAGGGTAATGAGGTTAAGATTTTCTGCAACAGGGACCAATCCTGTTATACTCTGTACGCAGAAAATGGCGATTTGGAGCTTCAGGAATATGATGGCTGGAAAAGAAAGGATGGCCCGGAGCTGCTTTTTACGGTCCAGGTGCCAAAGAATTACCGATTTTCTGAAGTTGACTTGCAATCAGTACATTCAAGCCGTTTTTCAGGAAATGAGGATTCCGGCCCGGCTATGATGTCTCAGGCTCTTTCTGCAGATGAACTGACAATTGAAACAAAGGTCGGCGCTATAAAAATCAATGGCGGCAGCGTGGGAAATCTTCATGTGAAAAGCAGTGCAGGCGCTGTAGATTTTTCCGGAAGAACGACCGGAGACATTGAGGCAGAATGCCAGGTCGGTGCCATAAGGCTTGAACTTGCCGGGAAAAAGGAAGATTACAATTACGATATCCAGTGCAAGATGGGAGCCATAAAGATCGGTGATGAAGGAAATGCGGCCCTAAAGGGAAAGAAACAGACGGATAACGGGGCTGGAAAAGATATGGATTTAGAATGCACGACTGGAGCGATCCAGGTGGATTTTATGAATGAATTATAATATAATTATAGTATTTATAGGTCAAAAAGCAGAAAGGAGATAAACAAATGGAAGATAATCAGAAGAAACTATACCGTTCCGATACAGACAAAATGCTTTGTGGGGTATGCGGCGGAATTGCAGAATATTTTAACGTGGATTCTACCCTCATCCGGCTTTTGTGGGCAGTGCTGGCCTGCACAGGCACAGGAATTGTGGCCTATTTTATTGCGGCCATCATTATCCCCAGAAGATAAAAGGGCTTTGTAAAAGCCGGAGACGAAAAAAGCAGGCTGCTGCGGACCAGAGTTCCGCCACGGCCTGCTTTTTTTAAAATACTGGAAAAAATTTACGTTTAATTCTTCTGGTAGGGGGCATACTCTCTTTAGATTTAAGAAAAGGAGATTTGAAACTATGTCAAAGGGAAAGAAAAACGAACCATTTGATCCTCGTAATATGAAGCCAGAGGAAATACTTAAATTTGAAATTGCTACAGAGCTTGGCCTTGGTGATAAGGTGATAGAGAGCGGCTGGCGCAGTCTGAGTGCAAAGGAAAGCGGCCGGATCGGAGGCCTGATTACAAAAAGAAAAAGAGAAATGAAAAACGAAGCTCTGTTAAAGGGTGAAGAAGTATAAAAAATACCCTGCGAGTATCCCTTGATGTCCGTAAAGCATGGGCAGAAGAAGAAAACTGAGGAATTTTCTTGCACCGTAAGGGAATATATTTTATAATGGACCTCAAAGAGGAAATATCCTGCGGGTATCCCTTTACGTCCGGTAAAGCGGGACAGGCTCTGCGCAGAAAGCATTGGCGGGAAAGAGGAGATACGTTTCGGATATTCCGTGATGCCTGGAAAGAATGGGCAGGAAAGATGCAGGACGATGGAAAAACAGGAATTAAGAAGCGGATTCACGACTGGAACCTGTGCCGCTGTTGCCTCCAAGGCAGCGGCGGTCATGCTGTTAACCGGGTGTGAATTACAGCACATGAAACTTATGACGCCAAAAGGAAGGTCGGCTGATCTTCCTCTTTTTCATGTTGTCTTAAGCCAGGAAAAGGCGGTATGCGCTGTAATAAAGGATGCAGGGGATGACCCGGATGTAACGCATCAGGCCATGGTGTTTGCAAGCGTTACATATACTGATGTTAAAGAAGAGGGGGAGGCCGCAGGAATTTATCGCAGAGAAGGAGAGGATGGGAAAGCCCCTCTTTTTCTCACTGCAGGAGAAGGGATCGGTTGGGTGACAAAACCGGGACTATCCTGTCCCGTGGGCATGCCGGCCATTAATCCTGTTCCCCGTGACATGATATTCCAAGGAGTGGAGGACGCCAGAAGGGAAGCGGGCTTTGATAGTTCCTTAACAATCACCGTCTGGATGCCGGAAGGAAAAAAACTGGCGGAAAAAACCTTTAATTCCAGGCTGGGAATTGTAGGCGGACTTTCCATACTTGGAACAACAGGAATTGTAAAGCCCATGAGTGAAGAGGCGCTGATTGCTACCATACGGCTGGAATTACATATGAAGGCAGTGGCTGGAATGAAGCGGGTGATCCTTGTTCCGGGAAATTATGGAGAAGGGTTTATACAGGAAACACTTGGCCTTGACCTAAAAAATGGGGTGATCTGCAGCAATTTTATCGGGGAAGCTTTACAATCGGCTGGCGAGGAGGGATTTCACCAGATCCTGTTTGCAGGACATATTGGGAAGCTTATTAAGACTGCAGGAGGTGTGCCCAATACCCATTCCAAATATGGAGACCGCCGTATGGAAATATTGTGGGACTGTACTGCCCCTTTCTCAGAGGGCAGGGACGGATTAAAAGATGAGATTATGGCAGCCAATACCATGGAGGAGGCTGCGGGAATCCTGAAAAGCTTTGGGATTTTAGAGCCTGTTATGGAAGAGGCTGTGGACAGGATCCAGAGATACATGTCTCTCTGGTCCGGGGGGAGAACGGTGGAAGTGGTGACATTTTCCACGATGTACGGTATACTGGGAATGAGCCGGGGAGCAAAGGAACTTATCGGGTTGCTTTCCGGGGAAGCACCAGGACGGAACGAACAGGAGGAATAAACGATGGCTGGAATCATGTACGGGATCGGCGTAGGGCCGGGAGATCCGGAGCTTATGACATTAAAGGCGGTTAAACGGATCAGGGAATTAAAGGTCATTGCCATTCCCCATAAAAATAAAGAACAGTGTACGGCATATCAGATCGCCAGGCAGGCAGTGCCGGAAATAGAAGAAAAGGAATGCCTTCATCTGCACATGCCCATGACAAAAGATGAAAATATACTTAAGGAAAGCCATGATCAGGCAGCCAGGACGGTAATGGAGTATTTAGACAGGGGCGTGGATGTGGGATTTATTACCCTTGGGGATGTAAGCATTTATTCCACCTTCAACTATCTGATGGAACGGCTATGGACAGAAGGGTATGATACCCGCTTAGAAAGCGGAATTCCATCCTTTTGCGCGGCGGCGGCAAGGCTTGGAATCTCTCTTGTATCAGGCGCAGAGGAGCTTCATATCATACCGGCCTCTTACCAGGTGAGGGATGCCTTAAAACTTCCTGGTGTAAAGGTGCTTATGAAGGCCGGCAGACAGATGGAAGCGGTAAAAAGAGAACTGAAAGACTGTGGAGCCAGCGCTGTGATGGTAGAAAACTGCGGAATGCCGGCTGAACGGATCTATGGATCCCTGGATGAGATTCCGGAAGATGCCGGCTATTATTCTTTGATGATTGTGAGGTAATTATGGTACATATCGTAGGAGCAGGTCCGGGAGCGCCGGACTTAATTACAGTGAGAGGCAAGGAGTTGCTTGAGAGGGCGGATGTGATCATTTACGCAGGCTCTTTGGTAAACCCAGCCCTTTTGGATTACAGAAAGGCCCAGTGTCAGGTCTATGACAGTGCCAAAATGACCCTTGAGGAAGTGATTGCGGTTATGGCGGAGGCGGAGCTTAAAGGAAAGATGACGGTAAGGCTCCATACCGGTGATCCCTGTATTTATGGAGCAATCAGAGAGCAGATGGATGAACTGGAGGTAAGAGGGATTCCTTATGACGTATGTCCGGGTGTCAGCTCTTTTTGCGGTGCGGCTTCAGCCCTTAAAATGGAATATACCCTTCCTCAAGTAACCCAAAGCGTGATCATTACCCGTATGGCAGGAAGGACACCGGTGCCGGATCGGGAATCCATCGCTTCCTTTGCGGCACATGGCGCAACCATGGTCATCTTTTTAAGCACCGGTATGCTGGAACAGCTGTCGGAGGAGTTGATAAAAGGCGGTTATCTTCCGAATACTCCTGCCGCGATTGTCTATAAGGCAACCTGGGAGGACGAGAAGACCATAAACTGTACGGTGGAAAGTTTAGGTGCTAGTGCCAGACGGGAAAATATAAAGAAGACAGCCCTGATTCTTGTGGGCAATGCGGTGGCTCAGAACGGCTACGAACGTTCCAAGCTTTATGATCCGGTTTTTAGTACGGAATACCGGAAGGGAACGGGGGATGAATGATGAAGCTCTCGATCATCTGCTTTACGGAAGCAGGAGCCAGGCTTAGTGTAAAACTTATAAAGGAATTATTAAAAGCAGGGCAGCCTTGTGAAGCTTATGGGTCGGAAGGGCTTATTAAGTCTTGCCCTGACGGGGATCTCATGATCCCTGTTTCTACTTCCCTGTCGGAATGGACAAAGGAGCAGTTTTTGCAGAAGGAAGGCATCGTGTTTGTTGGTGCAACCGGCATTGCAGTCCGGGCTATTGCACCCTTTTTAAAGAGTAAGGCAGAAGACCCGGCCGTGGTGGTTATGGATGATATGGGAAGATTTTCCATCTCCCTTTTATCCGGACATTTAGGAGGAGCCAATGAACTGGCAGAACAGCTGGCGGGTATGGCAGGCGGTCAGGCTGTTATTACCACTGCCACGGACATTCATGGCAGCTTTGCGGTAGACTTATTTGCTAAGAAGCAGGGGCTGGTCATTACTGAATTAAAAAAGGTAAAAATGATATCTTCCGCCATTCTTAAAGGAGAAAGTGTAGGATTTCACTGTGATTTTCCGGTTTCAGGAAAGCTTCCTTCCGGACTTATCCCGGGAGAGGCCTGCAATGCAAATCTTTGGATCACCATAAAGGAGAATGCAAAAGAGGAGTCGCTTAAGGCATCCTTAAAGCTGGTTCCAAGGCTTTTGGTTCTGGGAGTCGGATGCAGAAAAGGGGTACCTGCCAAAACCATAGAAAAGGTTCTTGACCGGTTTTTCAAGGAATGGAACTTATCCCCGGAAGCGCTGACTGCATGTGCCAGCATCGATTTAAAGAAGGAAGAAGAGGGAATCTGCCGGTTCGCTGCTTCTAAAGGAATCCCGTTTTATACGTATCCGGCTAAAGTGCTTGAGGAAACAGAAGGGGAATTTTCTTCCTCTTCCTTTGTTAAGAAAGTCACCGGAGTTGATAATGTATGCGAGCGGGCAGCTCTTACCTGCGTAAAGGAATTAGGAGGCGGGAAGCTGCTGGTAAAAAAACAGGCGGCAGACGGGGTGACGGCAGCTGTGGCTGTCCGGGATTGGAAGGTGCAACTAGATTCGCTTGACTCATTAGGAGGTAACATATGACAAAATCAGGAAAACTTTACGTGGTAGGAATCGGTCCAGGTTCCTATGAGGATATGACCATAAGGGCCATCAAGGCACTGGAAGAGAGTGAGGTCATTGTAGGGTATACTGTATACATAGATTTGATCAAGGAGCATTTTCCGGATAAGGAGATGCTTACCACGCCGATGCGCAAAGAACAGGAGCGTTGCCTGCTGGCCATAGAGGAAGCAAAAAAGGGAAAAACCGCAGCCATGGTGTGCAGCGGAGATTCAGGTGTTTACGGCATGAGCGGATTGATCCTTGAGATGGCCCGGTCAGAAGAAGACCTTGAGATCCAGATCATACCAGGAGTAACTGCGGCCTTAAGCGGAGGTGCCGTGTTAGGCGCTCCTTTGGGCCATGATTTTGCGGTAATCAGCTTAAGTGATCTGCTCACTCCCATGGAATTAATTGAAGACAGGCTTAGGGCTTCCGCCCAGGCAGACATGGTCATCTGTCTTTATAATCCGTCCAGTAAAAAGAGGGCCGATTATTTGAAACGTGCCTGTGAAATCGTAATGGAATACAAAAATCAGTCAACCATCTGTGGCCTTGTAAAAAATATTGGCAGGGAAGAGGAAGTAATGGCGGTCATGACTCTGGAAGAACTAAGAGATACCCAGACAGATATGTTTACTACCGTTTATATCGGAAATTCCATGACAAAATTGATCAATGGCAGGATGGTAACACCACGAGGATATAAAAATGTGTAGAGTTTTGATTTTCGGAGGCACCACGGAGGGCCGGATTCTGGCAGAGTACTGCCATGAAAAGAAGATAAATGCATGGGTAAGTGTGGCAACCGGATATGGAAGGTCCGTTCTTATGGAAAGTCAGTACCTCCACATTCATGAGAACCCCATGGCTGCCCATGAGATGGAAGGTTTTATAAGGCAAAACGGCATCACTCTTGTGCTTGATGCTACTCACCCCTATGCCACTCTGGCAAGCGAAAATATACGCTCCGCCTGCAATCAGACAGGTACTGCCTGCAAAAGGATTGTAAGGGAATCTTCCGAAAATCTAAAGCCGGGAGATCAAGGGGAAGGAAAGGTCCTGTGGGTCAGTGACTTAGAGGAAGCAATTCTTGCCTTGCAGAAAATCACTGGAAATATTCTTGTCACAACAGGCAGCAAAGAGCTTTCCGCTTTTACCAAAGTGGACTCCTGGGAAGAACGGATTTTTGCCAGAGTCCTTCCTGGACTGTCTGTAATCTCTGCCTGTGAACAGATGGGGATTAAGGGGAAACATTTGATTGCCATGCAAGGCCCTTTTACAGCCGAGATGAACCGGGCTATGATAAGACAGTATGACATTAGCTGCCTCGTGACAAAAGAGGCCGGACATGCGGGAGGCTTTCCGGAAAAGATGGAGGCAGCGGCGGAATGCGGAATAACGGCAGTTGTCATCGGACGCCCTGGAAAAGAAGATGGAATGACTGTCAGGGAAGCAAAGGAACTTTTATCTCAGGCTATGCCGAAGCTTCAGATCCGGACTGAGAAGAAAAAAGTATCTCTGATCGGAACCGGTATGGGCGGAGATGATCAGATGACCGTAAAGGCATGGAAGGAATTGCAGCAATGCGATGTGATCTTCGGTGCAGAACGGATGCTCTCCGGTATTACTCCTACAATCTCCCGTGCCGTTAAAGTGCCCTTTTATACAAGCAGGGATATCCTGCCTTGGCTAGATGCCCATGAGGAGTTTACCAGAATCGGAATCCTGTATTCCGGTGATACAGGCTTTTACAGCGGGACCAAAAAGATGGCGGAGGCATTGGCCAAGGAACCATATTGCCAAAGATATGATACGGTGGTTTTTCCGGGAATATCATCGGTTTCTTACTTGTGCTCCCGGCTGAAAACGGACTGGGAGGATGTGCGTCTTGTGAGCCTTCACGGCCGGACCTGTGACGTGATTAAGGAATTAACCCTTAATCCCAGGGTATTTGTCCTGTTAGATGGAATTAATACGGTGAAAAGCTTGTGTCATATTCTTAAAGAGCAAGGATATCATAAAGCCAGGCTTTCCGTAGGGGAGAGACTTTCCTATCCAGATGAGCGGATAACCGTTGGAACCCCGGAGGAGATTAAAGAGCAGGATTTTGATATGCTGTCGGTTGTATTAATAGAGAGGTAAAATTGAAAGAATCACTGGATATGCAGACATATCCGCTTGATACATTAGGAGGCAATTTATGAGAGATGAACTGTTTATCCGGGGTGATGTGCCCATGACGAAAAGTGAGGTCAGGGCTGTTTCCATATCAAAGCTGGAACTGGAACCGGATTCCGTCCTGTATGATATAGGGGCAGGAACCGGCTCCGTATCCATAGAAGCGTCCCGGTATCTCACAGAGGGCCGGGTTTATGCAATTGAAAAGAAAGCGGAAGCCATAGATCTTATAAAGGCTAATAAAGAAAGATTTGGAGTAAGCAAACTGGAAATCGTTGAAGGGGCTGCTCCCGAGGCATTAACAGCTCTTGAACCCCCTACCCACGTGTTCATCGGAGGAACCTCAGGCACCATGGATAAAGTGCTTTCCCTGGTTTTAAAGAAGAATCCGGGGGTCAGGATCGTAATCAATGCAATAGCTTTGGAGTCCCTTGCAGAAATCCTTTCCTGGCTGAAACGGCATTCCGTCACAGCAGAAATTGTGCAGGTTTCAATATCCAGAGGAAGAGAAGCGGGGGATTATCATCTGATGATGGGACAGAATCCGGTTTATGTGGTTTCCTTTGGCGGGGAAGGGAGGAACGGCCTTGATTAATTCCTATCCCAGGCTGATGCTTGCGGCCCCTAAAAGCGGAAGCGGAAAGACCATGATGACCTGTGGGCTTTTAAATGCGTTTCTGTTAAGGAAGCTGTGCTGCCGGTCCTTTAAATGCGGCCCGGATTATATTGATCCTATGTTTCATAAATATGTGCTTGGCATTGACGGTGGAAATCTGGATACATATTTTCTGGATAAAGAGAAAGTCAGAGAACAGTTTTTAGACCAGGCAAGGGGTGCCGGAATTTCCGTCATTGAAGGCGTTATGGGGTATTACGACGGGGTGGGAGGAGACACCACCCAGGCAAGCTCCTATGAGGTGGCATGCGCTATGGATGCACCGGTAGTCCTGGTTTTAGACTGCAAAGGAGCCAGCCTGTCCCTGGCAGCAGTGGTGAAAGGTTTCCTGGAATATAAGGAAAACAGCAACATAAAAGGTGTAATCTTAAACCGGACATCTTCTGTCATGGCAGAACGGCTGAAACCGGCCATCGAAGAACTGGGAGTGCATGTTTACGGATATCTGCCGGAATGTGAGGAAGGGGCTTTGGACAGCCGCCACTTAGGACTGATTCTGCCAGGAGAACAAAAGGGTCTGAAAGATCAGCTTAATCAGCTGGCTATGAAGTTAGAAACCACCATAGATATCAATGGACTGATAAAGCTGGCCCAGGAGGCCAAACCTCTGCCGTCTCATAAAGGCGGATTAAAAAGTCAGGTTTCCCAGACAGATCAAGGAGAAGAAGTGCTTATAGGAATGGCACTGGATGAGGCGTTCTGCTTTTATTATCAGGAGAATTTAAGGCTCTTAAAAGAGATGGGGGCAAAACTCATACCTTTTAGTCCGATCCACGATAAGAAGCTGCCTCCGGGGATTAACGGTCTTTTGCTTGGCGGCGGATATCCGGAGCTTTATTGTCCGGAACTTTCGGAGAATGAATCCATGCTCCGGGACATAAGGCAGCTATCAGAACGCGGCCTTCCCATTGTGGCTGAGTGCGGGGGATTTTTGTATCTCCATGAGCTGCTGGAAACAAAGGACCATAAAACATATCCCATGGCCGGTATTATAAAAGGAAAGGCATTCCCAACAGAACGGTTGTTAAGGTTTGGTTATTTTGAGGCATTTCCCAATTCAGATACACAATTTTTAAAAAAAGGTGAGTCCATCCGGGGACATGAATTCCATTATTGGGACAGCACAAATAACGGAGCCTCTATGGAAGCAAAGAAACCAGGCGGGAGAAAAAGCTGGGACTGTGTTCATGGAGAAGGAAATCTGCTGGCTGGCTTTCCACATTTTTATTATCCTTCCAATCCTGCACTGCCAAAGCGCTTTGTGGAGGCCTGCAAAGGATTAAAGGACAGGGAAAAGGAAACAATGGAACAATCTTTGACAAGGAAAGGTTTCAAACAATGAATAATGAATTAAGTACATATCTTTCACAGATCCGGCCTCCCAGCGTTTCCTCCATGGAAATCGCCCGTAAACGGTGGTCGCAGGTAGCAAAGCCGCTTAACAGCTTAGGCGTTCTGGAAGAAGACATTATAAAGATTGCAGGAATAATAGAAACATCAAAGGTGGATATGGAGAAACGGGCTCTTGTCATCCTATGTGCAGACAATGGGATCGTGGAGGAAGGAGTCACACAAACCGGCAGGGAAGTGACCGCCCTTGTGGCTGAGAACATGACAAATGGAAACAGCAGTGTCTGCATCATGGCAGACCGGGCAGGAGTGGATGTGTTTCCTGTGGATATTGGGGTTGCCAGGGATTTGATTCCCGGCACCCGCCACCCACTTCTTTGCAGGAAAATTGCTTACGGAACAAAGAACTTCCGGAAAGAGCCTGCCATGAAGCGGGAGGAGGCAATCCGGACCATAGAAACCGGCATCAAACTGGTGGGGGAGTTAGCGGAAAAAGGCTATCAGCTCATCGCCACTGGAGAAATGGGCATCGGAAATACCACTACCAGCAGCGCGGTCGCTTCCATGCTTCTTAAAAAAGCACCGGAAACGCTGACCGGAAGAGGGGCAGGATTAAATGACGAGGGCTTAAAAAGGAAGCTTGAAGTGATAAAAGAGGCAGTGGTACAATATAGCCCGGCATGCCAGGATGTGGTGGATATTCTTGCCTGCGTGGGTGGATTTGATTTAGCAGGGCTTACCGGCGTGTTTTTAGGCGGTGCTATTTACCGGATCCCGGTGCTGGTGGATGGATTTATTTCCGCTGTTGCCGCACTTTCGGCTGATCGCATGTATCCTGGCTGCCGGAACTTTATGCTGGCTTCTCATGTTTCGGCGGAACCTGCAGGCAGGCTGCTCCTTGAAGAACTGGGTCTTAAGCCCCTCATACAGGCAGGTATGTGCCTGGGAGAGGGGACCGGAGCTGTGGCAGCAATCCCCCTTCTCCTTATGGCGACAGACGTTTATGGGTCAATGAGTTCCTTTGAAGATATACAGATCGAGGCATATAAGCCTATGGGAGGCGAATCATGATCACTCTGGTGATAGGCGGAAGCGGAAGCGGAAAATCAGAATATGCGGAAAGTCTGGTCATGAGCCTGGGACAGGGGAGGCGGATTTACATTGCCACCATGAAACCATGGGATGAGGAATGCAGACGCAGGATTGAACGCCACAGGCAGATGAGGGCAAAAAAGCAGTTTGAGACCGTAGAATGTTACCGCAATTTAAAGGAACTTAAACTGGATATAGCTGGGCAGCCGCCGGTGATTCTATTAGAATGCCTGTCAAATCTGGTTTCTAATGAGCTTTTTGGCCTGGGGGAAGAGGGAGAAGCCCCATGCTTAGAAGGAACCTTGGCAGCAGAGGAGATTTTGAAAGGAATCGGGAAGTTAAAGGAGGAAGTCCAACATATTGTCATCGTAACAAATGAGGTTTTCTCCGATGGAGACAGCTACAGCTTGGAGACTATGGCTTACCGCAAGGTTCTTGGCGAGATCAACCAGAAAATCGCAGTAATTTCCGATGAGGTGATTGAAGTTGTTGCAGGAATTCCGATTGTAATGAAAAAGGGATGATTTCCCAATAATCGTTGTGCGATTACTTGCCGCAGCATTCGCATAACGATTTTTTTGACGATTAAAATCAGCTGGAAATTTTATCCGGCAGACAAACAGAAAAGAAGCTTGAGAAAATGACAGAGTTTGTTATATAATATGGCGGGATGGAGGTAAGACATGTATAAATTACTGGTTGTGGAAGATGAAAAGGCGATTGCATATGGAATCGCAAACAGCATTGAATGGGAAAAATGGGGATTTGTGATCAGCGGCGTCTGCGGCAATGGAATAGAAGCGCTGGAACAAATAGAAAAAGATAAGCCTCATGTAGTACTTTCCGATATCCGGATGCCGGAAATGGATGGGATGGAGCTGATGCAGCACTTAAATCAGCGTTACCCGGAAATTAAGATCATTATCTTAAGCGGATACAATGATTTTGAATATTTGCAGATGTCCATTAAAAACCGGGTCATGGAATACTTACTGAAGCCCACGGACCTTGATGAATTTGAAGTGACCTTCCGGAAAATAAAAGAACGTCTTGATGAGGAAGGAAAAAAGGAATTAGAAGAAAAAGAATTAAAGTCAGCCTATGAAGAAAGCAAAAATTTAAAGTTAAGAAGGAAATACAATGCTTTGATCAAAGGGTATGGCTATCATGAAGAAGAGATGGAAGAAGAATTCTTCCGACAGGGAGAAAACTGGTATGGTGTAATCCTGATCCATCTGGATGTGCCGAATACGGAAGATAAGAACGCATTCTATCAAGATCAGATAAAGATAGAGAAGATCTTAAATGAAAAGATATTAAATGAGGGGATTGCTGGAACCTATATCTGGAATTTTGAGGAGAAGATAACCGGGATCTTAAGCTCCGGAGAGGAACCTAAGGAAGAGGAACTCTATACTTATGTGAGGAACTTGGCAGAAGTGGTCTTAAAGGAGAGCGGCATTCCCATATATGCCGGTATCAGCAACTTTTATACGGATTTTCAGATGCTTCCCCAGTGCTATGAACAGGCCAAATGCTGTGCCAGCCAAAAGATCTACAATGAGGAAAAGAATCTGGTCATGACCTATAAGGAAATCCAGGAAGCAGATTTTGATTACTATGCGATTTCCTTTGATACCGGCCTGATTTTAAAGGAAATCATGGAGCAGGAGGAAAATAAGGCAGAGGACATTTTGAATGGGATTTATTCAGAATTCAAGGGAAAAGTGATTCGGGATTATGATTATATTAACCGTCTAAGCCTTGAGATGCTGTTTAACCTGTCCCGGGCCTTACTTCGTTATGGCGTTCGTTTAGAAAAGGTGATGAAAAAGCTGGATTGCACCTATACGGACATCTATCCCTTAAAAAGTCTCCAGGAGAAAAAGGAATTTGTATCCCGGATCCTTCGGGAGGTTTCCAGGGAAATGGCCGGCATGAAGGGAGAGTGGAAGAGCCAGAGCAGCCTTGCCCAAAAGATCCGGGAGATCGTGGATGAGGAGTATGATTCCAATCAGATATCCTTAGAATACGTGGGGGCAAAGGTGCATAAAAACTCTGCCTATATTTCTAAAATATTTAAAAATGAATTTGGTTGCAATTTCAGCGATTACATCATTACAAAGAGGCTGGAAAAAAGCAAGAAGCTTCTTGCGGATCCAGGGAGGAAAATCTATGAAATTTCCGAGGAAATGGGCTGGGCAGACGTATCCAACTACATTAAACTGTTTAAGAAAAAGTATGGGATAAGTCCGAAAGAATACCGGAACATTCTCCAGCCAGAGGGAGGAAATGCAGAGAAAAATCATGAAGATGAATAAGGGAAAGGGGCAGGCAAAGAAACGGAATATCGGTTTAAAGCGCAGGATGCTCTATGGCATTCTCCAGGTGCTGATTCCGGTTGTGGTAATTATCACAATACTGTTCTGGCATACGCGCAAGGTAATGAAACAGGAGTATATGCGAACGACTCAGAGCCGGGTCACGGATATTACCAATAAGATTGATGCAAAGATTCAGGACATTTACAGTGTTTCCGACAATTTTGCGGCCAATGACCAGTTGAATAAATATATTGAAAAAGAATATTCTCCCACGGAGCCGATGTATAAGAAGCTTGACATTGTGAGGATTTACACCAACATATTCGGCGCTTATGATATGTTGAACCAGCGGGCAAGGATCAGCGCCATGTACACATACAAGGGAGAGTTATTTAATTTTCTGGACCCGAATAATGATACGGATGAGGTGATCAAGAAGCTGCAGGCTATGAACATTGAGGATCCTGATCTTCTGATGAAATTCCGCTGGTATCCCCTTCAGGACAATTTCCTCCTCAGTGATCAGCCGGGGGAGGTCAGGGATAGAAAGGCCGTTATGGGCATCCGAAGGATCTATTCCTGGGAAAAAGGAAGATATGAATGTGTGCAGGTATTTGCCATAAAAGAGCGGGAAGTCTATGAGCAATACAAGGAACTAGCAGAATCCATACCAGGTGATATCTATGTAATCACAGGAGACGGCAGACTGATTTCCTCCAGCAATGAAAAGGCCGTGGAGGCAGGAACCATATCTGAGAAACTGAAAAATGAATTACTGGAACAGACAGGTGATTTAAAAGATGGGTGGGCTGCTTTGGGAAATCAAATGATCCAGGTAAAGACTTCCGATGTAAATGACTGGAAGATCGTTATGGTGGTTCCTGTAAAAGCTGTCACAAAGGAAGTGGATGTGCTGTACTACAGGATTTTCCTGGTTATGGTGGCATGTGTGGGCTTTTGTGCCATGATGATCTTATATTTATACAAGAGCTTTATGGATCCCATCGGAAAGCTTAACATCTCTATGAAAGAGGTGTATGGCGGAAATCTAAACGCCTATGTTGACGTGAAACAGAAAAATGAAGTGGGAGACATGATCCGCTATTACAATTCTATGCTGGAACGGATAAATACCAATATCATTGAAAAACTGCAGTCTGACCGGAAGAAAAAGGAGCTGGAGCTGGAAGTGCTCATGAGCCAGATCAATCCCCATTTTCTCTATAACACCCTGGAGAATATCGTATGGATGTCCACTGAGGCGGGAAGGCCGGACATTGGGCGTACGGCAGCTTCTCTTGGCCGGATGTACCGCTTATCCATAAACGGAGGGCAGGTGATCGTCCCTATGGAGCATGAGATCGA
>Ga0213824_1000227_pt1 | contig 48901 bp, 43 predicted proteins | sample MC6MC0906MG_FD_179892 | JGI IMG/M metagenome (GOLD analysis project Ga0213824, IMG submission 179892) | Enriched soil aggregate microbial communities from Iowa State University, Ames, United States - MC6-MC0906-MG | ecosystem: Environmental > Terrestrial > Soil > Unclassified | place: USA: Iowa...
GGGCGGTCGTGGTATGCGGGGGCCGGGATGGAGTATCAGTTCTGACCGGGGGGGCGCTTTGCGCCCCCCAATCGCCGGCAAGCCGGCTCCCACAAATACAGTGCAGGCTTGAGGCATGCATGAATTTTTGTAGGAGCGGGTTTACCCGCGAGGGGGCCGCCCCAGTCACCACACCTCTGGGCACCCAAAGCATGCCACCCACTCATTTCCCCGGTACAATGCCGCCCTACCGTGACAGCCCGAACCTATAACGACATGTCCCTTCCAAAAAATCATCTGGAACTGCTCAGCCCTGCCCGTGACGTGGCCATCGCCCGCGAAGCGATCCTGCACGGCGCTGATGCCATCTACATCGGTGGCCCGAGCTTCGGCGCGCGCCACAACGCCTGCAACGAAGTGGGCGAAATCGCCGAGCTGGTCGAGTTCGCCCGGCGCTACCATGCGCGCGTGTTCACCACCATCAACACCATCCTCCATGACAACGAGCTGGAACCGGCGCGCAAGCTGATTCACCAGCTGTACGACGCCGGCGTCGACGCGCTGATCGTGCAGGACCTGGGCGTGATGGAGCTGGACATCCCACCGATCGAGCTGCACGCCAGCACGCAGACCGACATCCGGACCCTGGAGCGGGCCAAGTTTCTCGACCAGGCCGGTTTCTCGCAGCTGGTGCTGGCCCGTGAGCTGAACCTGCAGCAGATTCGCGCGATCGCCGCCGAAACCGACGCGGCCATCGAGTTCTTCATTCACGGTGCGTTGTGCGTGGCCTTCTCCGGCCAGTGCAACATCTCCCATGCGCAGACTGGCCGCAGCGCCAACCGGGGCGACTGCTCGCAGGCCTGCCGCCTGCCGTACACGCTCAAGGACGACCAGGGCCGTGTGGTGGCGTTCGAGAAGCACCTGCTGTCGATGAAGGACAACAACCAGACCGCCAACCTGCGTGACCTGGTCGACGCTGGCGTGCGCTCGTTCAAGATCGAGGGCCGCTACAAGGACATGGGTTATGTGAAGAACATCACCGCCCACTACCGCAAAGAGCTCGACGCCATTCTGGAAGACCGCCCGGCCCTCGCCCGCGCCTCCAGCGGCCGCACCGAGCACTTCTTCCTGCCCGACCCGGACAAGACCTTCCACCGTGGCAGCACCGACTACTTCGTCACCGACCGCAAGGTCGATATCGGCGCCTTCGACTCGCCAACCTTCACCGGCCTGCCGGTGGGTGTGGTGGAGAAAGTCGGCAAGCGCGACATGCAGGTGGTCACCGAAGTGCCGCTGACCAACGGCGACGGCCTCAACGTGCTGGTCAAACGTGAGGTGGTGGGCTTCCGTGCCAACATCGCCGAGCCGCGCGGCGAGTTCGAAGAGGACGGCCAGAAGCGCTACCGCTACCGGGTCGAGCCCAACGAGATGCCCGAGGGCCTGCACAAGCTGCGCCCGAACCATCCGCTGTCGCGCAACCTGGACCACAACTGGCAGCAGGCACTGCAGCGTACGTCGGCAGAACGCCGCATCGGTGTGGAATGGCACGCCGTGCTCACCGAGCAGCGCCTGATGCTCAGCGTCAGCAGTGAAGAAGGCATCAGCGTGCAGGTAGCGCTGGACGGCCCGTTCGGCGCCGCCAACAAACCGCAGCAGGCGCTGGACCAGTTGCACGACCTGCTCGGTCAGCTGGGCACCACGATGTACCACGCCAACCGCATCGAGCTGGACGCACCGCAGGCGTATTTCATCCCCAACTCGCAGCTCAAGGCGCTGCGCCGCGAAGCGATCGAGGCGCTGACCGAGGCACGCATCAAGGCCCACCCGCGTGGCGGGCGCAAGGCCGAAACCACGCCGCCGCCGGTGTACCCCGAGTCGCACCTGTCGTTCCTGGCCAACGTGTACAACCAGAAGGCCCGCGACTTCTACCACCGCCACGGCGTGCAACTGATCGACGCGGCGTATGAAGCGCACGAGGAGCACGGCGAAGTGCCGGTGATGATCACCAAGCACTGCCTGCGCTTCTCGTTCAACCTGTGCCCCAAGCAGGCCAAGGGCGTGACCGGCGTGCGCACCAAGGTAGCGCCGATGCAGCTGATTCAGGGCGATGAAGTGCTGACCCTGAAGTTTGACTGCAAGCCGTGCGAGATGCATGTGATCGGCAAGATGAAGGGCCACATCATCGACCTGCCGACACCCGGCAGCGCGGTGGCCCAGGTGGTCGGGCACATCAGCCCGGAAGACCTGCTCAAGACCATCCCGCGCGCACCGCATTGAGGGTTTGTCTGTAAGGCCTATCGCCGGCTTGCCGGCGATAGGGCCGCGAAGCGGCCCCTTTACGCCTCAGAGAATCCCCAACCCCCGCGCCGTGCGGTCCACGGCAATCCGCGTTTTCTCCACCAGCTCATCCAGCTCAGCATGCGTGGCCACCAGCGCCGGCGCCATGATCATCCGCCCCAGTGTTGAGCGAATGATCACCCCTTCCTCGAAGCCATACGTGCGGCACTGCCAGGCCAGGTCATTCTCGTTGGCGTAGCGCCTGCGGCTACCTTTGTCCTCGGCAAACTGCAGCGCCGCCACCAGCCCCGTGCCCTGCACCTGGCCGATCAACGGGTGGTTGGCGAACGTCTCGCGCAGGATGCGCTGCAGGTAAGGCCCGGTATCGTCCTTGACCTGGCGCACGATGCCTTCGTCGCGCAGGGCCTTGAGGTTGGCGATGGCCACCGCCGCCGCCACCGGGTGGCCGGAATAGGTCAGGCCGTGGGCGAACACCCCGCCGCGTTCCACCAATGCTTCGGCGATACGCTTGCTCAGCACCAGGCCGCCCATGGGCACATAGCCCGATGTCAGGCCCTTGGCGATGGACAGCGTGTCGGGCTCGAAGCCGAAGTATTCATGGGCAAACCATTCGCCGGTACGGCCAAAGCCACCGATCACTTCGTCGGCGCATAGCAGCACGTCGTACTGGCGGCAGATGCGCTGGATTTCCGGCCAGTAGCTTTCTGGCGGGAAGATCATCCCGCCCGCGCCCTGGAATGGCTCGGCGACAAAGCCTGCGACGTTCTCGGCACCCAGTTCGAGGATTTTTTGCTCCAGCTGCAAGGCGCAGCGGCGGCCGAACTCGGCCGGCGACAGTTCGCCGCCTTCGGCGTACCAGTACGGCTCATCGATGTGCGCCACATCGGGGATCAACCCACCCATCTCGTGCATGAATTTCATGCCGCCCAGCGCCGTGGCCGCCAGCGTCGAGCCGTGGTAACCGTTCCAACGGCCGATCATGATCTTCTTGTTCGGCTGGCCGACCACCTGCCAATAGCGGCGCACGGTGCGGATCAGCACCTCGTTGGCCTCGGAGCCGGAGTTGGTGTAGATCGCGTGGCTGTAGTGCCCGGGCAGCAGGCTGAACAGCAATTCGGACAGCTCGATCACCGCCGGGTGGGTGGTGTGGAAGAACATGTTGTAGTACGCCAGCTGGTCCATCTGCGCGGCGGCGGCGGCGGTCAGGTCCTTGCGGCCATAACCCAGCTGGGTGCACCACAGGCCGGACATGCCGTCCAGGTAGCGGCGGCCGTCGTTGTCCCACAGGCACAGGCGCTCACCCCGGGTGATCACCCGCGGGCCTTCGGCGTTGAGCGCCTTCTGGTCGAGGAACGCGTGGATGTGGTGGGCCGCGTCGCTGGCCTGGTAGTCGCGGGTGTCGCGTTGCGGCTGGAAAGGTGCGTTCATGGTTGTTCTCCGGGATTGAGGGTCAGCGCAGCTGGAACCAGGTGGTCTTGAGCTGGGTGTACTTGTCGAAGGCGTGCAGCGAGAGGTCGCGGCCAAAACCCGACTGGCGGCCGCCGCCAAACGGCACCACCACATCCAGGGCATCGACCGTGTTGACCGAGACCGTGCCGGCCTTCAGGCGCCGGGCGACGCGGTGGGCGCGGTTGAGGTCGTCGCTCCACAGCGAAGCGGCCAGGCCGTAGATGTTGTCGTTGGCCAGGCGCACAGCGTGCTCTTCGTCGTCGAAGGCGGTGATCGCCAGCACCGGGCCGAACACTTCTTCGCGCGCCAGGGCCGAGCCAGGGTGCACGTCGGCGAACACGGTCGGGGCGATGAAGTTGTTCGAGCCGTTGAAGCTCAGGCGTTGGCCACCGCACAGCAGGCGCGCGCCGTCGCCTTGGGCTTGCTCGATGGCGGCCATGATGCGCGCGCTCTGCGCACCGTCGACGATCGCGCCGGCGCGGCTGGCCGGGTCCAGCGGGTCGCCGGGCAGCCAGTCGCGGGCCTTGGCCAGCAGGCGCTCGACGAATGCGTCGTGGATCGAGCGCTGCACATACAGCCGCGAGTTGGCCGAGCACACTTCGCCCTGGTTGAAGAAGATGCCGAACGCGGCTTTTTCAGCGGCCAGGTCGAGGTCCTGGCAATCGTCGAACACCAGGTTCGGGCTTTTGCCGCCACATTCCAGCCACACCTGCTTGAGGTTGGACTGCGCCGAGTACTGCATGAAGTACTTGCCCACCTGGGTGGAGCCGGTGAACACCAGGCAGTCGACATCAGGGTGCAGGCCCAGAGCACGGCCGGCACTTTCGCCCAGGCCCGGTACCACGTTGAGCACGCCTTCCGGTACGCCCGCTTCCAAGGCCAGCTCGGCCAGGCGCAGGGCCGAGAACGGCGATTGCTCGGCGGGCTTGAGCACCACGCTGTTGCCGGCGGCCAGGGCCGGGGCGACCTTCCAGGCGGCCATGTCCAGCGGGAAGTTCCACGGCACCACCGCGCCGACTACGCCCAGCGCTTCACGGGTGACCGTGGCCAGGGCACTGTGGGCGGTTGGCGCGACCTGGTCGTAGACCTTGTCCAGCGCTTCGCCGTACCAGGCGAACACGTGCGCGGCGCCCGGCACATCGAGGGTGTAGGCGTCCATCACCGGCTTGCCCATGTTCAACGAATCGAGCAGCGCCAACTCTTCGCGGTGGGCCATCATCAATTCGGCCAGGCGCAGCAGCACACGCTTGCGTGCCGCAGGTGCCATGCGCGCCCAAGGGCCTTGCTCGAAAGCGCGGCGCGCCGAGCGTACGGCCTGGTCGACTTCGGCATCGCCGCAAGCGGCAACCTCGGCCAGCCGTTGGTGGGTCGCCGGGTTGATGGCCTCGAAGGTCGCCCCGGACTGCGCCGCCAGCGGGCGGCCGTCGACTACTGCGGTAGTGATGAAGCTTTGCCGTGCAGCGCGCTGCTGCCAATCGCTTTTCGTATGCACGCAGGTCTCCCTTGCGGCCGCGCGGGCGGCCGGATTGTTGTTCGAATGAGGTGTCGCGCGGGCGGAATCAGCGCCTTCGCAGGTAGCTTTCCAGCGGGTCCTTGCTCAAGCCTTCCTGGGCCTGAGCCAGGGAATCGATGAACAGCGAGAACAGCTCGGACTGCTTGGCGATGTCGAGCTTGGTGTAGAGGTTCTTGCGGTGGGTCTTGACCGTGTCTTCGCTGATGCCCAGGCGCTCGGCCAGCGAACGCGTCGAGTGGCCGCGCAGCAGGTACTGGGCGATGCGGCATTCGCGCTCGGTAAGCAGCGACGAGCCGAAGTTGTTCAACGCGGCGTTGATCTGCCTACCCAGGGCACTCTCGAAGCGCCCACCTACCGCGTCGACATCCAGGTGGCTCCACTGCCGGCGCACCACGGCCACCACCCAGGGCGCCACGCACTTGAGGTCGCTGACCTGCTGGCGGTCCAGCCGGCGGGTGCTGGCCAACGCCACAGCGATGGTCAGGTGCTCGTCCAGCGGGACGATGAAGTTCAGCTCGTCCTCCAGGTGCGCGTGCTGGTAGAACGACAGGTAATACTCGCTGCGCTTGAAATGGTCGGGGGCGACGTCGCTGAGGCGAAAGCAACCGGCCGCCACGCCGTCCATGCAGGCCCGGTAGAACGGGCACAGCAGGTAATAGCCTTCGAGGTAGCGCTGCACGTTGCCTTCCGGCAACCACGGGCCCTCCTCGTCCTTGACGAACAGCGCCGAGGGCAGGCCCTTGCGCGGATAGAGGAACACGGTGATGGCCTGGCACGGTGCAAGCAACTTGAGCGCGGCGAACAGCGCCTCGACAAAGCCGGGCGTGCCCTGGGCGTCGATGACACGGGCCATCTGCGCGTACCAGTCGGGCGATTTCAGCCGGTCTTTGCTCATTGTCGTGGTCCCATGCCAGGGTGGTCATGGCTGGGATTCTTGCATGGGTTGCCGGGGCCGGCCATCACCCTTCGGGGTGAGGTTGTGGCATGCTCTGCAGCACCTTCATTTCAGGGCCCTGCCATGCTGATCGACGAAGAATTGACCCTGAAAAAGCTCGAGACCTTCCTCGCCTTCATGCGCAGCGGCAACCTTGGTCGCGCCGCCGCCGAGCTGTCCACCAGCGCGGTCAGTGTGCACCGGGCCATCCATTCACTGGAAAGCGCCCTGCGCTGCCCGTTGTTCAAGCACGAGGGCCGCCAGCTGATTCCGCTGGAAAGCGCCTATGTGCTGGAAAAGAAGGCCCGCCAGCTGATCCAGGATGCCGAGCAGATGGTGCGCCAGACGCGCGAAGCGGCGGGCTTTTACGCCGAGCGTTTCCGCCTGGGGGCGCTGTATTCGCTGACCGTGAAAACCGTGCCGAAGTTGGTGATGGGCTTGAAGCTGCGGCGCAGCGAGCTGAACATCGACCTGACCCTGGGTTCGAACGTCGACTTGCTGCAGCGCCTGAAAAACCATGAACTTGAAGCGGTGCTGGTGTCGCTGGACGAGAGCGTGGCAGATCCTGCCTGCGAGCAGTTGCCGTTATTCTCGGATGACATCTTCCTGGCCGTACCCACCGACTCACCGTTCGCCGAGCAGCAGGAAGTCGACCTGGCGGACCTGGCCGACTCCACCTTCATCACCCTGACCCAAGGCTTTGCCACCCACCGCGATGGCGCACGGGTATTCCAGCAGGCGGGGTTCGAGCCGAAGGTGGCGATGCAGGTGAACGACATCTTCACGCTGCTGAGCATGGTCAGCTCGGGGGTGGGCTTTGCCCTGCTGCCGGGGCGTATTGCGGCGGTGTACGAAAACCGCGTGAAGCTGATTGCGCTGCAGGCGCGGTACCGGTTGCAGCAGCATATCGGGGTGGTGTTTCTCAAGGCTCGGGAGCGGGAGCCGAATTTATTGGCGTTGCTGGCTGAATGTCGGATGTACAGTCGGGAGAATTGAGGTGCCCCTATCGCCGGCAAGCCGGCTCCCACAGGTATCATCACAGCCTTGAAGACGGTGCTGTACGTGTGGGAGCCGGCTTGCCGGCGATGGGCTGCACAGCAGCCCCAGGAGGTCAGCCCACCAGCCCTCGAACACAGAAATACAGAATCGAAGGCCCCATCAAGCACCCCAACCCGGTATGGAAGGTCGCCGTCAGCGCCCCATACGGCACCAACCGCCTATCCGTCGCCGCCAGCCCCGCCGTCACCCCCGACACCGTCCCGGCCAAGCCACCGAAGACCATCGCCGAGCGCGGGTTGTCCAGCGCCAGCAAGCGTGCCGACACCGGCGTGAACACCATGACCAGGATCGCCTTGATCAGCCCGGTGGCAATCGACAGCGCCATCACATCCGAACTCGCACCCAGCGCCGCCCCCGTCACCGGCCCGACGATGTAGGTCACCGCACCGGCGCCAATGGTGGTCATGCTCACCGCATCACGGTAACCGAAGGCGTAGGCCACGGCCGCACCGACAATGAACGGCAGCACGGTCCCCAGCAGCAACGCGATCGCGCCGATCATGCCGGCCTTGCGCGCTTCGGTGGCCTGCACCTCGAACGCCGTGGCGACGATGGCGAAATCGCGCAGCATGGCCCCGCCCATCAGGCCTATGCCCGAGAACAGCGCCATGTCGGCCAGGCCCTTCTGCCCGCCGGTCACGGTGCCGCCGACCCAGGCCAGCACCAGGCCGATGAAGATGGCGATGGCCGAGCCGTGCACCCGGCCGAAGGTCAGGTACTTCGACAGCAGCACCGACAACCACATGATCCCGCCCACCACCGCGAAGGCGGTGATCAGGCCGTTGTGTTCCAAGGCATTGTCAATCAGTGGCCACATGTCAGCGACCTCCTGCAGGAGCTACCTGCGCAGTGTTGGCGGGGGGTTCATCGAGCGCGGGCAGCGGTTCGCCGCGGTGGCTGCGGCTGATCAGGGCGATGGTCAGCCCGCACACCAGCACTGCACCGACGGCGCCCAGCAGCGCCACAGGCCCGCCGTGCAGGGCGGTGACCACGTTCTGCTGGGCGGCCATGGCCACCACCACCGGGATGTACATCGCGCCCCAGAAGCCGACACCGAATTCGCACTCCTTGCTCATGCCGCCATGCCGGTGCATGTACAGCCTTGCGCAGATCAGCAGGATCATGGCGATGCCGACCCCGCCCACATTGGATTTCACGCCCAGCAGCACGCCCAGGAAGTCGCCGACGATGACGCCGGCAAGCGTGCACACGGCCAGCAGAGCCACACCATAGATGATCATTGTTGTTGTCCTCAGCTTGAATCGAAGTTGTTTGTTGTTGTCCTTCGAGTTACAGCGCCGTCATCGGTTGTCGGCCACCTCCTGGCGCAACAGCGCGTCGACGGTGTCCGGCCGGGTGGCTTCGATGGCCAGCACCCTGCCCTGTTCGAACACCGGGCGGGCAAGGCCGCTGAGCACGCTGCCAGGCGGCATCTCCAGGTGCAGGCGCACGCCGCGTTCATAGGCATTGCGCAACGTAGCACGCCAGTCCACCGACCTGGCCATGTTGCCGGCCAGGTCGTCACGCAGGCGTTGCGGGTCGAAGACCGGGCGTGCGCTACTGCCGCTGAGGTAGGTGATGCGAGGGCGGCGCAGGGGCACGTTGGCAAACGCTTCAGCGAGCTCGGCCGCCGGGCCGTCGAGCAAGCGGCAATGGGACGGCACGCTGACGGCCAGGCGCCGCGCCACACCCTGGCCACGGCTGCGCGCCTTGGCCGCTACTTCTGCCATGGCGGTGTCGCTGCCGGCGATGACGATCTGGTTGTCGCTGTTGAGGTTGGCCAGGTACACCTCGCCGTCCACCTCCGCCAGCAAGTGCTCGACAGTGGCCAGGTCCAGGCCGCTCAAGGCCGTCATGCCGTAGCCCTGCGGGTAGGCGCGCTGCATCAGCTCACCGCGCAAGGCCACCAGCCGCACGGCATCGGCAAACGCCAGCGCATCCGCTGCGACGGCGGCGGGATAGGCGCCGATCGACAGGCCCGCCACGCAGTCCGGCGCCGGGCTGCGCTGCATCAACCACCGCGCCCAGGCCACCCCCGTCAGCAGCAGGCACAGCTGCACGGCGCGGGTAGATTGCAGCGCTTGCGGGCTGTCCAGCGCCAGCACCTGCTCATCAAGGGTGTCGCTGGCCTCCTCCAGCAACGCTGCCGAGCCCTCGGGCAGCCGGTGCAGCATGCCCGCCTGCTGCGCGCCTTGGCCAGGGAAGGCAAACAGGCTGCTCACGCTGCGCACTCCAGCAGGTGCCAGGGGTCGGCCACCAGCCGGGCACCCTGCACCGACTTGAGCAGCACCCGCCGCGACATCCCGGCCCATTCGCGCAGGGCGATGGCGCCTGCGGGTGTTTCCAACTGCACATCGATGCGACAAGGGCCGCAGTCGAGGATGTCCAACAGTTCGCGTGCCTGGGTCCGTGCCAGTGGCTGTGGTGTGCGCAGCACCAAGTCGAGGTCGCTGCCCGCATGCAGCACATTGACCCCGCTGGCCAACTGGTAACCCACGCCACCGGTCGGGCCCCATGCCAGCCCGCTGGCGTCGAGTACCGGGGCCACCGAGGCCAGTGCCTGCAGCGCAGCCCAGGGGCTTTCGCCCTGCCAGCGCAGCGCCTCGGGGCTCGTCTGGCGGCTCACATCGGCCAGCCGCATCTGCGCCGCCAGGCGCAGCGCCCTGCCTTCCCCGCGCACGCCTACGGCCACCCAGCCAGCGGCGCAAGCGGCACGCCGCACCACAACAGGGTGCCCGGCCGCCACCCCCTGAGCGGCCCAGCCAGGGGCCTCTGCAGGCAATGCGGCCGGGGTCATCCCCCAAAGCAGGTCATGTGGCTGCGGGGCGTTCATCTCAGGCCTCCTGCCATTGGCTGCGCAAGCGTGCACGCACTTCGCGGGACGCGCTGCGGTGTTCGCCGGCCAGGCGCGATGACAGGTCGGTAGAGCTGCCGATATCGCGCACGGCCTCGGCCAGGCAGGCACGTACCTGCGCCAGGTCGGCGGAGCTCGGGGTATTGGCGTTATCGACGCCAAGCCTGCGCCACAGCAGCCCCAACGAGGCATAGCTGGCCAGGTCGTAGGCCATCGGCGGCACTTCAGCGGCCAGGGCCTCCAACTGCTCGACACTGCGCAAGGTGATACGCGCTGCTGCGGCCTTGCCCATTGCGTGCACCATCACTCCGCTGTCATCCAGGGCGATCAGCCGCTGGGCCTGGTAGCCGTGGGCCAAAAAAGCGCCGGACATGGCCTTGCCCACCAGCAGGCCGATCACCGGGTGCCCGGCCAGGCGCGCCTCGGCATAGGCTTGTACCGCCCCGGCCAGGGCCTGGTGAATGCCCAAGGCCTCCTCCCGGCGGCCGTAGGCCTGGCTGGGTACATCGATGACCGCGACAATGGCGCGCTTCTCACCGTCGCGGTCCAGTTCGACCACCTCGCTCACCGCTTTGGCCAGGCCCCAGCCTTCGAGCAGGCCGACCTCGCCGGCGCGCGCGCGGGGGAATGGGTTGTGCACGTCCGGTACCACGGCGATGAAACGTGCCAGGCGATTGTCCAGTTCGCCGTCGATCACCCGCAGCGACGCGGGGTGGCCTGGCAGTGCTTCACCACCGGCCAGGCCCGGCAGCCAATTAAGGGCACGGTTCATGAGGCATCTCCTTGGTAGAGGGCGCGCACGGCGGCGGCGTCCAGTTGCGGGCAGTCATCGCCAAGGCTGGCGAGCCGTTCGAGGTACCCGGCGTGGCGGCCTGCACGGTTGGCACTGGGTGCATCGAGCACCTGCAGCAACTGCTGACGAATGCTGTCGACGTCATCGGCCACATAGCCATCCACCAGCCCGCTGGCGTGGCGCTGCTCGCCACCGGTCAGGCTCCAGATGAACGGGCGGTCCTTGGCGTCGTACTCGGCGATCCCGGCCTCCTGCTCGATCACCTGGGGTCCATTGAGGCCCAGGCGCGCTTCGCGGGTGGCCAGCAGGTGGCTGCACAGGCCGGCAGCGATGGACATGCCGCCGAAGCAGCCGACCGCCCCGGCAATCAGGCCAATGACTGGCTGATGGATACGCAGCTCGACGATGGCCGCCTGGATTTCGGCAATCGCTGCCAGGCCAAGGTTGGCTTCCTGCAGGCGCACGCCGCCGGTTTCCAGCAGCAGCACGGCGCAGGTCGGGATGCCGTTGCGGTTGTCTTCGATGGCCAGCTCCAGTGCGCCGGCAATCTTGGCGCCGCCCACTTCGCCCATGCTGCCGCCCTGGAAGGCCCCTTCGATGGCGGCGATGACGGTGCGGCGGCCGTCGAGCAGGCCCTTGGCGATGACCACACCGTCGTCGGCCTGGGGCACGATGCCCTGACGCGGCAGCCACGGCGACATCAGCCGGTCGAATGGGCCAAGCAGCTCGCGGAAACTGCCCGGGTCGAGCAAGGCGCGGGCACGCTGGCGCGCACCCAGTTCGACGAAGCTGCGGCTGCGCAGCAGGCGTTCGGTGTCAGTCATGGGCGATCTCCTCGAAGCCTTGTTCCAGGCGCAGGCGTACCACGCCAGGGGTGGCGCCGAAATCATGGATGTCGATCTTCACAGCCGGCCACTGGCGGCCTTCGAACAGGCGTTGGAACAGCTGGCCCCAGCGCGCGCCGCTGCCGTTGACCGAGGTCACCACCTGGATTTCCAGGCAGCCGGCGGTGCCGGGCTCTATCAGTACTTCCAGGTCACCGGAGCTCACGCAGCCCACCAGGGTGCGGCCACGGCCAGGCTCGGCAGCGGGGTATTGAAAGGTCAGGGTTTCCATGTCACAGGCTCCCGGCTTTGTCGAGGAACAGGCAAGCGGCCAGCAGATCGGCGGCGCCGCCCGGTGAGGCGTTGAGTTGCAGCAGCTGGGTGTCCAGCAGGCGCAATTGGCGCCGGCCAGCGAGCGTGGCGCTGCCACCGACGGCGAGCACCGCGCGGGCCCCCTGCTGGAGCGCTTGCAGGCCCTCGGGGCCGGCGCGCCAGAGCACGCAGGTGTCGCTGAGCGCGGCCATGATCGCCAGCAAGGCATCCAGGCGTGCGTGATTTTCGCTGGCGCCGTTGGCGCGGCTGCGGTGCAGTTGTGGCAAGCCGTGATCGGTCACCGCTGGGAAGCCTTGCTGGGCTTGCTCGCGGGCACCGCTGGCAGCGTAGCGGCGGCGCATCTGGGTGCCGTGGCTGTCTTGCGCGGTGGCGGCCGGGTCATCAATCAGGGCGATGCACCCGGCGCGTGCCGCGAGGGTATTCGCGCCGGCCTGCGCATCCAGGGCTCGGGCGGCGACCAGCAGGCCAAGCGCCCAGATCGCACCGCGGTGGGTATTCACGCCGGCGGTGGCAGCCAGCATCGCCGCCTCGCCCTCGCGGCCGATACGGCCCAGGGCTGCACGCAGTGGCACGCCGATCTCGCCGTGGGCGTGGGCGGCCTCGGCCATCTGCCGCAGGCAGGGCCACAGGGCCAGCGCCGAGGCATGCATCAGGGCCAGGCTCATATCGCTGTGGGCGCCACTGCTTCGGCGGTCTACCAGGCCGGGCTTGGGCGACAGGTCGGCTTCGTCGATCAGCGCTTCCACCGCCAGGTCTGCAAGGTGATCGGCCAGCGGCAAGGGTTGCAGGTTGAGTGCTTTCATTACCAGCTCCTGAACCGTGCGGGCGGGTTGTACAGGCCACCGGACCACTCGACCAGGTCGGCGATGCTGCGCGCGGCGAGTAATTCGCGGCTGGCGTCGGTGCGGCGGATGCCGAGGTCTTCGGGCAAAGCCACCAGGCCTTGCTGGCGCAGGCGCAAGGTGTCCTTGGGGTCATGGCGCAAACCGATGGCGGTGACCCCGGCCACGGCGGCGATCATCTGCTGGCGCTCCTCCAGGCTGCGGGCCTTGTACAGGTAAGCGATGCCCTCTTCGGTGAGCAGGTGGGTAACGTCATCGCCGTAGATCATCACCGGCGCCAGCGGCATGCCGGCCTTTTTTGCCACCTCCACCGCATCCAGGGTTTCGACGAAGGTGGGTTTGCCGCCCTCCTGATAGGTCTCGACCATCTGTACCACCAGCTTGCGGCCACGCTCCAGCATTGTGTCGGGCACCGTCATGTCGAGCCAGGCCGGGGTGGCATGGCGCCGGCCACGGGGGTCGTGGCCCATGTTCGGCGCGCCGCCGAAGCCGGCCAGGCGGCCACGGGTGACGGTCGAGGAATGGCCATCGCCATCGACCTGCAAGGTAGCGCCGATGAACAGGTCGACCGCGTATTGCCCGGCCAGCTGGCACATCATGCGGTTGGAGCGCAGCGAGCCGTCGCGGCCAGTGAAGAACACGTCCGGGCGTTGCGCGATGTAGTCCTCCATGCCCAGTTCTGTGCCGAAGCAGTGCACGCTCTCGACCCAGCCGGTTTCGATGGCGGGGATCAGTGTCGGGTGCGGGTTGAGCGTCCAGTTGCGGCAGATCTTGCCTTTGAGCCCCAGCGACTCGCCGTAAGTCGGCAGGATCAGCTCGATGGCAGCGGTATTGAAGCCGATGCCGTGGTTGAGCGACTGCACCTGGTGTTTTTCATAGATGCCACGGATCGCCATCATCGCCATCAGCACATGCACAGGCTTGATATGGCGCGGGTCGCGGGTGAACAGCGGCTCGATGTAGAACGGCTGGTCGGCGACCACCACGAAGTCCACCCAGGACGCCGGGATGTCCACCCGCGGCAGGTCGTCGACGCGGTCCACCAGCTGGTTGACCTGGGCAATGACCAGGCCATCGCTGAAGGCCGCCGGCTCCACCAGCGCCGGGGTGTCCTCGGTGCTGGGGCCGGTGTACAGGTTGCCGTCACGGTCGGCCATGAAGCCGGCCACCAGGGTGACGTTGGGGATCAGGTCCACCAGCAGGCGCGAGTACAGCTCGATGTAAGTGTGGATCGCGCCGACTTCGAGCAGGCCGTCTTCCAGCAATTGGCCGATGCGCAGGCTCTGCGGGCCGGCGAAGGAAAAGTCGAGCTTGCGGGCGATGCCGCGTTCGAACAGGTCCAGGTGCTCGGCGCGGCTGACGCTGGGCATGATCATGTGCAGGTCGTGCAGGCGCTCGGGGTCGGCCTTGGCCAGCGAGCGCGAGAGGAAGTCGGCCTGTTTCTGGTTGTTGCCTTCGAGCACCACACGGTCGCCGGGGGCGATCAACAGCTCCAGTGCTTCGACGATGCGCTCGGTGGGCAGCACCACACCGTCTGCCAGGTGTTTGACGCGGTCCAGGCGGCGCTGCTTCTCGGCGCGCCGCCTGGACCATTGCGGCGGTGGATTCTTCGTTATGGTCATGGGTGACTCCACGGGTTCGCTGTCGTGGGGGCACAGTAGGGCTGGGGCAGTTCAAGGATCAATCAAGCTGGAAGCGTGATCGTTACGGTTAAGGTAATGATTTTGGATCGACAGACCTTGCTAGAGTGGTGGCATCGAGTCTGGAAGTGTGCTTCAAGGCAAATGTGCACGACACCCCTGCAGATTTACCGATTGTGCAGGGCAAATTTGCATGACAGGATCCTGCAATACTCCAGCGCACTCCAGACTTCACTTGGAAAATCAATAACAAAGCAGGGAGAACGCGATGACCGCGCATGCTCACATCTCGGCAACGGATCATGTCTTGGCCGAGGTTCGTAACCAGATTGGCCACCTCACCCTCAACCGCCCCGCCGGCCTCAATGCCCTGACCCTGGACATGGTGCGCAGCCTGCGCCAGCACTTCGACCGCTGGGCCGCAGACCCGCAGGTGCTGGCCGTGGTGCTGCGCGGCGAAGGGCCCAAGGGCTTCTGCGCTGGTGGCGATATCCGCTCGCTGTACGACAGCCACAAGGCCGGTGAAACCCTGCACGAAGACTTCTTCGTCGAGGAATATGCCCTCGACCTCGTCATCCACCGCTACCGCAAGCCGGTGCTGGTGCTGATGGACGGCTTCACCCTCGGTGGCGGCATGGGCCTGGCCCAGGGCTGCGACCTGCGCGTGGTTACCGAACGCAGCCGCCTGGGCATGCCCGAGGTCGGTATCGGCTACTTCCCAGACGTCGGCGGCAGTTACTTCCTGTCGCGCATCCCAGGCGAACTGGGCACCTACCTGGGCGTCAGCGGCGCCCAGATCCAGGCTGCCGATGCCCTGTACTGCGGGCTGGCCGACTGGTACCTGCCGAGCGAGAAGCTCGCCACGCTGGATGACCACCTGGATCGCCTGAGCTTCGGCGACAATCCGCTCAAAGCCCTGCAAAACCTGCTGGCCACGCTCGGCAGCCAAGTGCTGGACGACGCGCCGCTGGAGAAGCTGCGCCCGGTCATCGACCACTTCTTCGCCCTGCCCGACCTGGCGGCGATCATCGAACAACTGCGCGCCGTCACCATCGGCGACAGCCACCCGTGGGCCATGGCCACCGCCGACCAGCTGGAAAGCCGCTCGCCGCTGGCCATGGCGGTTACCCTGGAGATGCTGCGCCGGGGCCGCCACCTGGCGCTGGAAGACTGCTTCGCCATGGAGCTGCACCTGGACCGCCAGTGGTTCCAGCACGGCGACATCATCGAGGGCGTGCGCGCCCTGATCATCGACAAGGACAAACAGCCGCGCTGGAACCCGCCGACCCTGGCCGGCCTGCAGCCCCAGCGAGTCGACCAATTCTTCGAAGGCCTGTGAGCCGAGGAGTACACAGATGCAAGACCTGGAACTGAGCGAAGAGCAGATCATGATCCGCGACATGGCCCGGGATTTTGCCCGTGGCGAGATCGCCCCGCATGCCCAGGCCTGGGAAAAGGCCGGCTGGATCGACGACGGCGTGGTGCGCAAGATGGGTGAGCTGGGCCTGTTGGGCATGGTGGTGCCCGAGGATTTCGGCGGCAGCTATACCGACTACGTGGCCTACGCCTTGGCGGTCGAGGAAATCGCCGCAGGTTGCGGTGCCACCGGCGCGATGATGAGCATCCACAATTCGGTGGGCTGCGGGCCCCTGCTGGCCTATGGCACGCCCGAGCAACAACAGGCCTGGCTGCCGCGCCTGGCCAGCGGCGAGGTGATTGGCTGCTTCTGCCTGACCGAGCCACAAGCCGGTTCTGAGGCGCATAACCTGCGCACGCGTGCCGAGCTAGTTGACGGTGAATGGGTCATCAATGGTTCCAAGCAGTTCGTCAGTAACGCCCGCCGCGCGGGCCTGGCGATCGTCTTTGCGGTGACCGACCCGGCGCTGGGCAAAAAAGGCCTGTCCGCGTTTCTGGTGCCGACCGACAACCCAGGGTTCAAGGTCGATCGCAGCGAGCACAAGATGGGCATCCGTGCGTCCGACACCTGCGCCGTCACCTTCGACAACTGCCGCGTCCCCGCTGCAAACCTGCTCGGTGAGCGTGGCAAGGGCCTGGCCATTGCCCTGTCCAACCTCGAAGGCGGGCGCATCGGTATTGCCGCCCAGGCGCTGGGTATCGCCCGGGCGGCGTTCGAAGCGGCGCTCATCTATTCCCGTGAGCGGATTCAGTTTGGCAAGCCGATCAACGAACACCAGAGCATCGCCAACCTGCTGGCCGACATGCAGGTGCAGGTCAATGCCGCACGCCTGCTGATCCTGCATGCCGCGCGCCTGCGCAGTGCCGGCAAGCCGTGTTTGTCGGAGGCCTCACAGGCCAAGCTGTTTGCCTCGGAGATGGCTGAACGGGTGTGTTCGATGGCCATTCAGGTGCATGGCGGGTATGGCTACCTGGAGGATTACCCGGTGGAGCGGTACTACCGCGATGCGCGGATTACGCAGATCTATGAGGGGTCGAGCGAGATCCAGCGGATGCTGATTGCGCGGGAGTTGAAGCATTACCCGTTGTGATGCTGCTGGTGGGTGCTGAGGGGGGGGCTGACCTCATCGCCGGCTTGCCGGCGCTGAGGCCAGTACAATCAGCGCCGCTGTTTGAAGGTTTCCGAAGGCAGCTGGCCAAAGCGCTGCCGGTAGATTTCGGAAAACCGCCCCAGATGCAGAAAACCATAATCCATCGCCAATTCGGTCACACTGCGCACCGCGCAGCTGCCATCGCTGAGGCACGCATGCACACGTTCCAGCTTGCGCTGGCGCACGTACTGCTTGGGCGTGGTGCCCAGGTGGCGGTCGAACAGTGCATACAGCGAACGCACACTCATGCACGCCTGCTCCGCCAGCGTCTCGGCGGCGAGCTCCAGCTTCAGGTTGCGGTCGATGTAGTCGAGGATCCGCTCCAGGCTCGCGCCTGGCGTACCCAGGCTTTCGCGGCGGATGTTGGTGCTCATCAGGGTCAACAGCTTGCTCGCTACAATCTGGCTGTAGTGCCCCTGTACACGCGGCAGTGAATCGCTAACCTCCGCCTCGTGACAAACCATGCCCAGCAAGTTGACGAAGCCGTCCAGCTCCTCCAGCCGATAGTGGTTGCGCAAAAACCGCACTCCCCCGTCGGGCCGCTGCCAGCGCTGCTCTTCGCAGATCGAGTCGAGCAGGTGCGTTGGCACCTTGAGGATGAATTTCTCGCAATCTTCCGAGTAGGTCAGGTCGACCGGATCATCGGGGTTGATCAGCAGCAACTCGCCCGGCACCAGGTGATGTTCGCGCTGGTGCCCACGCCACAGGCAGTTGCCATTGAGCAGCACCTGCAGGTGGTAGATGGTTTCCAGGGCGGGTGAAGTCACCCGCACGCTGCCACCGTAGCTGATACGGCACAGGTCGAGTTCGGCGAACTTGCGGTGGCTGAGGCTGGCCTGCGGATGGGTGGTACGCGACAGGCCGATGCAGTGCTGGCCCACGTGCCGGTTGACGTAGTCGGACACGGCATAGGGGTCGGCGTGATGGAACACGCTACTGCGCTCGCTCAGCAGGCGGCTTTCCATAGGCAAGGCACTCGGTATCGTTATTGTTCTGGGCGCCGTTTCCTACTGGCCTCAGGGCCTGTGGTTACGGTCGTTCACGGTGATTCTATCGGGCCGGGGTCAGGTTCATGGGGGCAGCTGACCGCCGGTGGCTAAAGACACACTAAGCAAAAGGTGGGGGTTGGGCAATCAGATCTTCGGATTGGGTGTGCGGATAGCGGACAATGCGTAACGCGAGTTGGCCGATTATCGAACGCAGTTATTGCAGGATCTCGTCAGTGATGGCCTCTTCGCGGGGCAAACCCGCGAAGAGGCCGGCAACAGCAGCAAAAAACAATCAGTGCACCGCTGCTTCCGGCCGCCCCGCCCACCCCTGGCTCCTTGCCCGAAACTGTCGCGGCGCGATGGCGAACAGTTCGCGAAAGCGCCGGTAGAAATGCGGGAAGCTGACGAACCCGCTGGCCACCGCCACTTCAGTCAGCGACTTGCTGGTGTGCTGCAGCAATTGCCGGGCATGGGTCAGGCGCAACTCCAGGTAGTAGCGTGGCGGCGTGGCTTGCACATGGCGACGGAACAGGCGCTCCAAGTGGCGGCGGGACAAACCGGCGTGCTCGGCGATCTCGTCGATGCCGATCGGGTCTTCGATGTTCGCGTGCATCAGCTCCAGCGCCAGACGCACGCCGCGCGGCAAGCTGGGGTCGACCTCCGGGGCGCTGGCCGGTACATCACTGAGGATCCGCGAACGGTCGCACGCCAACATCTGCTCTACCGCCCGGCGCAGGTCGTCGCCACCGTGGTGTTCGAGCAGCGCCAACATCATGTCCAAGGCACTGCTGGCACCGGCGCAACTCATGCGCCGACGGTCCAGAACATGCGCCTGGCGGCTGATGCGCACCTTGGGGAACAGTTCGCTCATCATCGCCCGGCCATCGGGGTGGAACGCGCAGTCATGGTCATTGAGCAAGCCCGCCTCGGCGAGGAAGTACGCGCCATTCCACAAGCCGCCCAACTGGCAACCGAACTGGTCTGCCTGGCGCAGCTTTGCCCGCAGCAGCGCTGCGGCGTCCAGGCGCACACGGAAGCCGCCGCACACCAGCAGGCTGTCCAGGCCCTGCACGTCCAGGTCGGCCAATGCCGTGTGGACGGGCAAAGCGATCCCCAGGTCGCTCATTACCTGCCCCCCCTCGCCCACCACTTGAATCTGGAACAACGGCGTGGCGCTCATCAGGTTGGCAGTGACCAGGGTGTCCATGGCGGCGGTGAAGGCCATCATCGAGAAGTGTTCGCGCAGGACAAAGGCCACCCGCCGGCATGGCATGGCCAGTGCGGTGCGGCCCGCCGGGTCGAGGTGGGCCAGGTTGGTGTTCTTGAGGATGCTTTCGAAGTGGCTCATGGTTCAACTCACTACACGGATGCTGCGGTAGCCTCATCGCGGATTTATCCGCGATGAAGCCACTGCAGATGGAACAGATTACTTGCTGGCCTGGGTAGCCGCCGCACGCGACGCCTGCAGCCACTGATCGAACTGCTGGCGGTGCGCCACGACCCACTCCTTGGCGTGGCGAGTGATGTCGGCAGGCTTTTTCTCACCCTGCTGCATCTTCAGGTTTTGCGCACTCTCGTCAGCGGTGGTGATCTGCATCAGCGACAGGAATTTGGTGGCCGCGGGGTTTTCTTCGGCAAACGCCTTGTTCAGCACGGCCTCGACCTTGTCGACCGCAAAGCCCAGGTTCTTGCCCTTGTACATCGTGTCGACATCGTTGTTGCCGTCGGGCAGGTCGGTTTTCGGCACTTCCAGCCAGACCACGTCCTTGTCCTCGACCAGGACGGTGGAGATCCACTGCGGGACCCAGGTGAAGTACAGGATCGGCTTGCCTTCCTTGTAGCGGGTGATGGTGTCGGCCATCAGCGCAAAGTACGAGCCCTGGTCGACGTGCACGCTGTCGCTCAGGTCGTAGGCCTTCATGTGGTGCGAAATGACCAGCTCACAGCCCCAGCCGGGGTTGCAGCCGGTCAGGTTGGCCTTGCCGTCGCCATCGGTGTCGAACAGCTTGGCGATTTCCGGCTTCTTCAGATCGGTGATGTACTTGATGTGGTACTGCTCGGCAGTCTTCTTGTCGATCAGGTAGCCCTGCAATACGCCGGGCATGATGTCGCCGGCCTTGACCATCACGTCATTGCCACCGGCCTGCTGGTAGAACTTGTCGTGCAGTTTGTCCCACAGGTGTACGGTAAAGTCGGCATCGCCGTTGGCGAGCGCCACCATCATCACACCGTACTCGGTTTCCTTCGGTTCCTGGACCTTGTAGCCCAGCTCGCGCAGGCCCTCCATGGCGACCTCGCCACGGAAGCGCTCTTCGGCGATGGAGGGGAAGATCGGCGTCACCTTGACGCCCTCGCCCGGCTTGTCGGCCGAGGCGTGGGCGCACAGCGAAGCGATCGCCAGGGCCAGTGCGCTGGCGCCTTGCAGGATGCTGCGGGAGAACATGGATTCCAACATCGTCGCGTACCTTCTTCTCGTTTTTATAGCGTGAGCGGCAGTTCGAATATGTGTATCAGGCGGTCTTGCGCCGCCCTGCAGAGTGCCCGGCACCGCACAGGCGCAGCACGGCGCCCACGGGGCCGGTGTGGTACCAGCGCAGGCTCGGGTCGGCGCTGCTGCGCGCGCCCATGGCCTGGGTCAGGCGGTCGAGGAAGATCGCCAGCAGCACCAGCCCCACGCCGCCGACGGTGGCCAGGCCCATGTCCAGCCGGCCGATGCCGCGCAGCACCATCTGGCCGAGCCCTCCCACCGAAATCATCGAGGCGATCACCACCATCGACAGCGACAGCATCAGGGTCTGGTTGAGGCCCGCCATGATGGTCGAGGTGGCCAGCGGCAACTGCACGCGGGTCAGCATCTGCCGCGGCGTGCAGCCAAAGGCGCGGGCAGCTTCGATCTTGTCTTCCGGCACCTGGCGGATGCCCAGGTTGGTCAGCCGTACCAGCGGCGGCAAGGCGAACACGATGGTCACCAGCACACCGGGCACGTTGCCGATGCCGAACAGCATCACCACCGGCACCAGGTAGACGAACGCCGGCAGCGTCTGCATGGCATCGAGTACCGGGCGGATGATGCTTTCCAGGCGGTTGCTGCGGGCGCAGACAATGCCCAGCGGGATGCCGAGCACCGCACAGAAGAACACCGAGGTGAGCACCAGCGCCAGGGTGGTCATCGACTCCGACCACACGCCGATCAGCCCGAGCAAGGTCAGGGTGACGAAGCACAGCAGCGCCATGCGCTTGCCTGCCAACTGCCAGCCGAGCAGTGACGACAGCAAGATGCCGATGGTAGGCGGAATGCTCTGCAGGGTGAATTCGATGCCGTTGAGCACCTGGTCGATCGGCCAGCGGATCGCGCGGAACACCTCCCGGAAGTTCTGCACCAGGAAGTTGAGCGTGGCAGTGACCCAGTCGCCCAAGGGAATGGTGGCCGCCTGGAACGGGTCGAGCAGACTGAATTCGGACATGAGGGCTTACCTCTTCGTGTATTAGTGGCGGCTCAGGGTCTGCAGCAGCTCGTTCTTCGACAAGGTGCCCTTGAAGGCGCCTTGACGGTCGAGCACCGGCACCGGGTACGGCAGGTCGGCCGCGATCCCCAGCACTTCATGCAGCGGCGTGTCGGTGTACACCGGCTGGCGCTCGTGCAGGCTGTAGCGGTCACTGGCGGTGGCGCCGTAAGCGTCGGTGTCGACCACCCCCAGCAGTTGGCCACGGTCATCGACCAGGTAGCCGAACGGCACACCGGCCTGGAAGCTCGGCGCCTTGCCGTTGACTTTGCACACCACCGCCGGGTCGAACTTCGCCACATCGCCGGCCTTGAGCACCCGCGAGCTGTCGAAGCGCTTGAAGAAGGTGCGCACATAGTCGTTGGCCGGCTGGTTGATCAGCTCCTGCGGTGTGCCAATCTGCACCACCCGGCCGCCCTCCATGATCGCGATGCGGTGGCCGATACGGATGGCCTCCTCGATGTCGTGGGAAATGAAGATGATGGTGCGCTGCTGCTCGGCCTGCAGGCGCATCAGCTCGCCTTGCATCTCGCTGCGGATCAGCGGGTCGAGCGCCGAGAAGGCTTCGTCCATCAGCAGGATGGTCGGGTCGTTGGCCAGTGCCCGGGCCAGGCCCACGCGCTGTTGCATGCCGCCGGACAGCTGGTGCGGGTAGCTGTGCTCGTGGCCGGCCAGGCCCACCTGGCTCAGCGCCTCGCGGGCGCGGCTGTGGCGCTCGGCTTCGGACACGCCGGCAATCTCAAGGCCAAAGGCGGTGTTCTGCAGCACGCTCATGTGCGGCATCAGAGCAAAGGACTGGAACACCATGCCCATTTCCTTGCGGCGCACATCGAGCAGATCTTTATCGGAGAGGCCGGTGATCTCACGGCCGTTGAGGTGGATGCTGCCGGAGGTGGGCTCGATCAGGCGGTTGAACAGCCGCACCATGGTCGATTTGCCCGAGCCGGACAACCCCATGATGACGAAGATCTCGCCCCGCTTGACGGAAAAACTTGCATCGAACACGCCGACGACGTGGCCGGTCTTGCTGAAGATTTCGTCCTTGTCGGCGCCCTTGCGGAGCATCTCCATGGCCATGTCCGGGTTGGGACCGAACACTTTGAAGATGTTGTTTACCGAAAGAATCTCATCGGCATGGCTCATACGACCCTCTTTATTATGCTTATAAACCAATCAATCAACGTCGCACTTTCAATAAGGCGGTAGTGATCAGTGCGAGTACGCTTGGCAGTCCGTTCAAATTCGAACGAGAGTCAAAACCGGCACGCAGAAAATCCTGCTTCAAAATTATCGACATCGATGTCCCAATGCCGCGCCGTAGCTTCAACGTTAGGCCTTGACCCAGACAGGGTCCAACGACATTTGCAGGGCGCTAACCATTACCTGAAGTTATCAATCGCACTGCAGCCGTTGCCCCATGCGGCCTGCGCATTTACCGCCCGCCGTGCAACAGGCTAGAGTGGGCCAACCTGGCGAGACGAAGGACCTCACCCTACCCCCATGGTCAGACATTCCGAACCCGATCAGACGCTGATCAAGATGCCTTCGCTGCGCGCCGTGAAAGTGTTCGTCGCCGCCGCCAAATACCAGAACTTCACCCGCGCCGCCGAAGCGCTGTGCGTCACCCAGGCCGCCGTCAGCCGGCAGATCCGCGAGCTGGAAACCTACTTGGGCGCCGAGCTGTTCAACCGGGTCGGCCGCGCAGTAGAGCTGACCGTGGCCGGTTCGATTTTCTTCGATGCGGTGCAGTTATCGTTCGTAAACATCTCCCAGGCAGCCGAACGCATCCGCAGCAACACCAACTCCAAGCATGTGGTCACCTTATGCTGCTCGCCGGCCTTCGCCGCCCTGTGGCTGGGGCCACGGATGCCGAAGTTCTTCGAAGAAAACCCGGATATCGACATCAACCTGGTGACCACGCAGAACTTCCTGGCGATGGAGCCTGGCGTTCGCCCGGACATCTACATCACCAAACTGGGCAAGATCCAGGCGGGTTACAGCTGCCACCCGCTGAACCATGACGTGATCTACCCGGTGTGCAGCCCGCAATACCTGGCGCAGCACCCGGAACTGGCCACCCTGCAGGGCATCCGCGATGGCTCGCTGCTCAACCTCAGCCCCTACGGACGCTCGCAGGTCGCCGAACACGTGGACTGGAATGTCTGGCTGGCGTTTCACGATGTCGACCTGAAAACCCGGGCCAACACCGCACCGCACTTCTTCAATGCCAACGACTACAACCTGCTGGTGCAGTTGGCCCTGAGCAGCCAGGGCGTGGCGCTGGGCTGGCACCACCTGGTGGCACCTTTGGTTGCCCGGGGCTTGCTGGTGCGGCCCGTGGAGCAGCAGTTGGTGCTCAAGGACACGTTCCACTTCCTGGCCTTCAATGACGACAAGGACCATGACACCAGTTGCCGGCGCTTGCGCGACTGGCTGCTGCAGGAGTTCCAGCCAATGCTGGACGCCAGCCTGTAACCGTTGCTAGGCCGTTCATCCCTCCGGTCGTCAGCTCGACGCATCACCCTTGCAGCACAGGCGTCAAATGGTTCCAAAGGCCCCTATGGAGAAGCCCCATGACCCAGCACGCCGTGGCCCGCCTCGAACAGCTCGACCCCAAGCGCCCCTTGCGCGTGCAGGCCGGCAGCGAAGAAGTGATCCTGATCCGCCAGGGCGACCGGGTGCACGCCTACCAGGGCAATTGCCCGCATGCCGGTGCACCGCTGGACGAAGGCGTGATCTGCGGCGGCCTGCTGGTCTGCCCCTGGCACAAGGCGGCCTTTGCCGTCGACGAGGGCGCGGTCTGCGAGCCGCCGGCACTGGCGGACCTGCGCCGCTACCCGGCGTGGGTCAAGGACGGGGAAATCTGGGTCGATGACCAGCCATTGCCACAGCCCGAACCACCGCGCCACAGCGATGCCCGTTGCTTCGTCGTGATCGGAGCGGGTGCGGCAGGCACGGCGGCGGTTGCGACACTGCTGGCGCATGGGTTTGGCGGCCGCCTGGTGTGGGTCGACCAGGAACGCCAGCCGGCCTACGACCGTACCGCGCTGAGCAAATTCGTCATCGCCGGGCAGATGCCACCGGACGAGGTACCCGCGCTGCTGGAGGCTTGCCAGTTGCGCAAGGGCCAGCTGGAACGGTGCTTTGGCAAGGTGCGCGCGCTGGATGTGAAAAAGCGCCAGATCACCCTCGCCGATGGCAAGCGCATCGACTACGACGCAGCGCTGCTGGCCACCGGCGGCAAGCCGCAGCGCCCTGACCTGCCCGGCGTCGACCTGGCGGGCATCGTCACGCTGCGTTCGCGCGAGGACGCGGCGCGCCTGCTCGATGCTGCCGAACCGGGGCAACCCGTGGTGATCGTCGGTGACAGTTTCATCGGCCTTGAGGCGGCGTCGGCATTGCGCAAATACGGCGCCCAGGTGCACGTGGTCACGCGCCATGAAGTGCCGTTGAGCAAACAGCTGGGTGAGCGTATCGGGCGCAGCATCCGTGAATTGCATGAACGCAAGGGTGTGGTATTCCATGGCCCGACCGAAGTCGAGCGCTTCATCGGCGAGAATCAGGTCGAAGCCGTGCTGCTGGCGAATGGCGAGCGGCTGACGACGGCGCTGGTGCTGCTCGGCACCGGAGTCACCCCGGCCACTGCCTTCGTGCAGGGCCTGCCGTTGGCCGAGGACCGTTCGCTGCGGGTCGACACAGCGCTGCATGCCGGCGAGCGGTTATGGGCCGCTGGCGACATCGCCACATTCCCCCTCAGCGGCCGCCCGGTGCGCATCGAGCACTGGCGCCTGGCTCAGCAGCACGGGGTGATTGCCGCGGCCAACATGCTCGGCGAGCAGCGCCGCTACGCCGACGTGCCGTTTTTCTGGACCTACCAGCATGGGCGCACCTACGAAGTGCTGGGGCATGCCCGGGACTGGGACCGCATCGAGTTTGTCGGCGAGCCGGAGCAAGGCGATTTCGTGGCCTTGCAGTGCGCGGGTGAACAGGTCGAGGCGGTGATCGCCAAGGGGTATTCGGATGCCATGGCGCAGTTGTCGCAGCGGATGAAGCGGCCGTTGAACCTGGATGAGGCGCTCAAGCTGATTGGCTGAATTCACTGCCCCTGAGAAAATCGGCTATGGTTTCCCTCCTCGAATAACAAGAATCCCGTGGAGCGCCCATGGCCGCGCACACCGCTTCACCTCGTGCCACCGAACTGGCCGCCTTCGTCGACTGCCACTTCGCCGAACGCGGCTTGATGCCGGAACCGGTGATCGCCGAGTCCTGGTACCGCAGCATCAAACAGCACCGTCTGGACCCCGCGTTGCGCCACGTCGACAACATCCTCAGCGCTGGCGAGATCCGCCAGCATCAGGCTCGGCACGAGGCCTACCTGGCGGTTGCCAGCCAGGGCGTCAGCGGCCTGGCGCGGCGTGTGCTGGACGCCGGTTTCGCCGTGCTGCTCAGCGACGCCGACGGCATCACCCTCGACGCCCGCCTGCCCGCCGACCACCAGCGTTATACCCGCTCGGGGCTGATCGTCGGCGCACGCTGGGACGAGTCGATCGCCGGCACCAACGGCATCGGCACCGCCCTGGCCTCGCAACAGGCGCTGACCATCCACCGCCAGGAGCATTTTCTGGCGGCCAACGCACGGCTCAGTTGCTCGGTGGCACCGATTTTCGATGCCCACAATCACCTGCTCGGTTGCCTTAACGCCACCTGCCTGTCCAACGACGGTCCCAAGCAAGCCCAGCACCTGACCTTGCAATTGGTGACCCTGTACGCCCGGCTGATCGAGAACAGCCACTTCCGCCAGTGCTACCGCGACCGCCTGACCCTGGCCTTGAAGCCCCGTGACGATTTTAGCGACCTGGCCGCCGAGCAGTTGCTGGCACTGGATGAAACCGGCCGGGTGGTCGGCGCCAATCGGGCGGCCTTTCTAGCGCATACCGGCACGCTGTTGGGCGTGCATATCGACCAACTGCTGCCTGCCAACATCGACCAGTTACTCGACCTGACACGCGGCGGTGCCCGTGGCACGCAACTGCGCGGCCAGGCGCAGGCGCACCTGCTGGACGTTGGCCTGCGTGTACCCGCCGGCTACCGCCAATCGGTGCCATCACGGCCAATGCCCGCACAAGGTGCCCACCCCACGCTCGAACAACTGGCGGGCCAGGACGCACAGCTGCAACACGGCGTGCGGCGCCTGCGCAAAGTCCTCGACAAGGACATCGCGATCCTCCTCAACGGCGAAACCGGAACCGGCAAGGAAGCCTTCGCGCGCGCCTTGCACCAGGCCAGTCAGCGCCGTGCCAAGCCATTCGTGGCGCTCAACTGTGCGGCGATACCTGAGTCGCTGATCGAGAGCGAACTGTTCGGCTACCACGCCGGCAGCTTCACCGGCGCCAGCCGCAAGGGCATGAAAGGCAAGCTGGAGCAAGCCAACGGCGGCACGCTGTTGCTGGACGAAATCGGCGACATGCCGGCGCATTTGCAAACCCGCCTGCTGCGGGTGCTGGCCGAGCGCGAGCTGGTGCCGTTGGGGGCTGAAGTACCCGTGCCGCTGGATATCCAGGTGATCTCGGCGACGCACCAGGACTTGCAGGCAATGATCAGCGACAAGCGCTTTCGCGAAGACCTCTACTACCGCTTGTGCGGCATGCGCGTGAGGTTGCCGGCACTACGGGAGCGAACGGACCGGCGCGAATTGATCGAGGGCTTGCTGGCGAGCGTGCCGGGGGGTGCGGGTTTGCAGTTGAGCGATGAGGCGCGCCGCTGCCTGCTGGGGCATGCCTGGCCGGGGAACGTGCGGCAGTTGCTCAATGCCCTGCGTCAGGCGGTGGCGCTGGCTGAAAGTGCGGTGATCGAGCTGACCGATTTACCGGAGGCGTTGCTGGACCAGGCAGTGCCTGCGAGGCCAGTGAGGTTGGAGCAGCAGATCGAAGCGGTCGAAGGGCGGCATTTGCTTGAGTGTTTGAAGCGTGAGCGTTGGAACATGAGTGCGGCGGCGCAGGCGGCGGGGGTCTCGCGGTCGACGTTATATCGAAAGATGAAACGTTACGGGATCGTACCGCCGAACCAGTTGGGCTGACAGTTCTGGCCTCTTCGCGGGCACGCCCGCGAAGAGGCCAGTGAAAACATCGACTAACCCTGGATGTACACCACTTGGGTCCGCGTGTACTCGTACAGCCCATGCTTGCCATCCGCCCCGCCTATTCCGGACTTGCGCGCCCCGGCGTGGAAGCCCTGCATGGCCTCGAAGTTCTCGCGGTTGATGTAGGTCTCGCCAAAATCGATCTCGCGGCAAGCCTTCAGCGCTGCGTTCAGGTCACGGGTGTAGAGCGACGAGGTCAGCCCGTATTCGCTGTCATTGGCCAGGGCGATCGCTTCGTCCAGGTCATCCACCACCTGAATCGGCAGGACCGGCCCGAAGATCTCCTTGCGCATGATCTCCATGCCCGCCGCACAGCCCGCCAGCACGGTCGGCTGATAATGGAAGCCGGCACCGAGGTCGGCCACCTGTCCGCCGGTCACCAGCTGGGCGCCCTGCCCGACCGCCGTGCGGACCATCTGCGCCACCTTGTCGAGCCCGGCCTGGTTGATCAGCGGCCCCATGTCCAGGTCGGCCTGGCGCGACGGGTCGCCATAGCGCGTGGCAGCCATGGCCTGGGCCACCTTGTCGACGAAGGCGTCGGCCACCTGGCGCGCCACGTACACCCGCTCGGCGCAGTTGCACACCTGGCCGGTGTTGATCACCCGCGAGGCGACGATAGCCTTCACCGCCAGGTCCAGGTCGGCGTCGGCCAGCACGATCGCCGGTGCCTTGCCGCCCAGTTCCAGGTTGAGCTTGGTGATGTTCGGCGCCGCCGCCGCCATGATTCGCGCCCCCGTGCCCACACTGCCGGTAAAACTGACCAAATCGATACTGGCGTGGCTGGACAGCCCGTGGCCGACGCTTGCGCCCTTGCCACCGACCACGTTGAACACGCCCGCCGGCAGGTCGGTTTCGGCCACCAGCTGGGCGAACGCGTAGCAGTTGATCGGAGTCTCCTCGCTGGGCTTGATCACGATGGTATTACCGGTGAGCAGCGCCGGCGCCATCTTGCGGGCGATCAGGAAGAACGGGAAATTCCACGGCAGGATGCCGGCCACCACGCCCAGCGGTTTGCGCATCAGGAAGATGTGCTCGTTGGCACGGTCGCTGGTCAGCACTTCGCCTTCCAGGCGTCGCGCCCATTCGGCCATGTAGTCCAGGTAATCGGCGGTAAAGTTGACTTCGACCTGGGCGAGGCTTGGCACCTTGCCACCCTCCAGGGTGATGATGCGTGCCAGACGGTCAGCATTGGCCCGCACTTTGTTGGCGATCTGGCGCAGGTAGCCTGCCCGCTCGCTGGCAGTCTTCGCGGCCCAACCCTTTTGCGCCGTGCGCGCCGCGGCGATGGCGCGCTCGACGTGCTCGGCGGGTGACTCCGGCACCCGCCCCAGCAACTGGGCGTCGGCCGGGTTATAGACTTCGATCAGCGCTTCGCTGGGCACAAAGGCGTTGTCGATGAAGTTCTGGTACGTGGTTGGCGTCATGCTCGTTTCACTCCTGTGGGTGGTTATCGGCCAATGGCGCATGGGCAGCGGGCTTGGCGCTGAACTGCTGCCACGCATTGCCTTCGGCCTTGAGGTCATGGGCGCGCTTGATCAGGTACTGGTGCACCTGCTCGACCTGCTCGGGCTTGAGATTGTCGGCAAACGAGGGCATGCCATCGGGTACTCGGCCGCCATAGAGGATGCCGAGGAACATGTGGTGTTTTTCCGCCGTGAGCTTGCGCAGATCGGGCAACACACCGCCGCTGACCGCATGGATGCCGTGGCATTGCGAGCAGTTGCCGTCGTACAGGGCAGCACCTGCGGCAACCGTCTGCGCATCGGCGGTCAAGGCTGGCGGCTCCGGCGCATCGGCCGGCGGTGCAGGCTCACGCAGCTTGGCGGTACCGCCGATCTTGTAGGTCAGTACCTGGGCGAACGGCTGTACCCCGGCGCGCAACGACAGCGCCCCGGCAAAGGTCGAGAACGCCCCTCCCCAACCGGCCATGAAGGTCACGTACTGCTCGCCATCCACGGAATAGGTGATCGGCGCCGCCATCACCCCGCTGGCCGCGGGCGACTCCCAGAGTTTCTTGCCCGAATCGGCGGCATAGGCGATCACCCGGCCATCGGCGCTGCCTTCGAACACCAGGTTGCCGGCGGTGCTCAACGTGCCGCCATTGAAAATGGTGATGTAGGGCACTTCCCAGGCCGGGGCCTGCTTGACCGGGTCCCAGGCGATCAGCTTGCCAGACCAGCTCTTGGCCATTTCCAGCAGGCCATCGGCGCCTTCGGGCATCATGCCGGTGCGCAGGCCCAGCTGGTAAACGCTCTTGAACGGGTTGCGGGTGGGCGCTTCGGGGATGTGTTCGTAGTAGGCCGACATGATGTGCGCCGGGATGTACACAAGGCCCGTGTCGGGGTTGTAGGACATCGGGTGCCAATCGTGCGCGCCCCAGAATGCCGGGGTCACCAGCTTGCGTTTGCCATCCTTCCAGTAGGCCGCCGCCTCGTCGTCGAGGATCGGCCGCCCGGTCTTCATGTCGATGCCCTTGGCCCAGTTCACCGGCACGATGTTCTTTGCCGACAACAGCTCGCCAGTGGCGCGGTCGAGCACGTAGAAGAAGCCGTTCTTGGGGGCCTGCATCAGCACTTTGCGTTGCTTGCCTTCAATGGGCAGCTCGGCGAGGATCATGTGCTGGGTGGCCGTGAAGTCCCAGGCGTCGCCCGGGGTGGTCTGGTAGTGCCAGGCGTATTCGCCGGTGTCGGCATTGACTGCGACGATCGACGACAGGAACAGGTTGTCGCCCTTGGCCTGGCTGCGCCATTTCGGGTCCCACATCGAGCCGTTGCCCACGCCGATGTAGAGCAGGTTGAGTTCGGGGTCGTAGGCGAACGAGTCCCAGGCCGTGCCACCCCCGCCCCACGCCACATAGGCGTCGCCGTGCCAGGTCTTGCTGGCGATCGCCATCGCCTTGTCCTCGGGCGGCAGCTTCGGGTCGCCGGGCACGGTAAAGAAGCGCCAGGCCTGTTTGCCGGTTTCGGCGTCGTAGGCGGTCACATAGCCGCGCACCCCGAACTCGGCGCCACCGTTGCCGATGATCACCTTGCCGTTGACCACGCGTGGCGCGCCCGTGATGGTGTAGCTGCGTGTGTGGTCGTCGCGGGTGTCCACCGACCACACGCGTTTGCCGGTCTTGGCGTCGATCGCCTCCAGGCGGCCATCGAGCACACCGACGTAGACCTTGCCCTGCCATACCGCCACACCGCGGTTGACCGCGTCGCAACAGGCTTCCCCTGCGCGGTGGCGGTCGGATTGCGGATCGTACTTCCACAGCAGCTTGCCGTCGCGTGCGTCCAGGGCATACACCACCGAGAACGGCCCGGTGGTGTACATCACCCCATCGACCACGATTGGCGTGGCTTCAACGCCGCGGTCCAGGTCGAGCTTGTAGCTCCAGGCAAGGCCCAGCTGGTTGACGTTGCCCTGGTTGATCGCCTTGAGCGGGCTGAAACGCTGCTCGTCGTAAGTGCGGCCATGGCTCATCCAGTTGCCGGGTTCCTTGTCGGCGTCGATGATGCGCTGGCCATCGACCTCGGCAGCGAAGGCAGGTGTGCTGCACGCCAGGCTCAGGGCCAGGCAGCTCAGGATATGCGGCAGGGGCCGGCGGTGCGGGCCAGTTCGGTTCATGCTGGGTTCTCCGTTCTTGTTATGGCGACACCGCGTCAGGCGTCGACAACACAGAGAGCAACGGCTGTGCCATTGCCGCGCTGCACCGCCAAAAAGCGCGTTTTAGAGGGGCTCGCGTTCGAAGAACGGAGAGCCCCTGGGCTGCAAGCAGTGGCGCAACGCTGAAACAATTGCCGCAGCCGTGACACAGGTGTGCCACCTGGGTTCGCGGCCTTTCAATGCCGGGCGGTTCTGTGTAAAACAGGCAGATCACTCCCATCAAGGACACCCGGCATGATCTACCGCCCCCTCGGCCACAGCGGCCTGCAAGTCTCCGCGCTCACCCTGGGCAGCATGATGTTCGGTGAGCAGACCGGCACCGAGGATGCGCTGCGGATCATCGACAAGGCCTGGGACCAGGGCATCAACTTCATCGACACTGCCGACGTCTACAACGCCGGCCGCTCCGAGGAGATCGTCGGCGAAGCGGTGGCGCGCCAACGCCAGGACTGGATCGTCGCCTCGAAAGTCGGCATGGGCCCGGCCGATGGCCTGCCCAACCGCAGCGGCCTCTCGCGCAAGCACATCTTCAACGGCATCGAGGCCACGCTGACGCGCATGGGCCTGGACTACCTGGACATCTATTACCTGCACCGCGAGGACCACAAGGCGCCGCTGGAAGAGACGGTACGGGCCATCGGCGACCTGCTGCAGCAGGGCAAGATCCGCTACTGGGGCGTGTCCAACTACCGCGGCTGGCGCATCGCCGAGATCTGCAACTTGGCCGAGCGTCTGGGAGTGGCCAAACCTGTGGTCAGCCAGCCGCTGTATAACATCGTCAACCGCCAGGCCGAACCCGAGCAACTGACCGCTGCGGCCTATCATGGGCTCGGGGTGGTGCCGTTCAGCCCGCTGGCCCGTGGCGTGCTCAGCGGCAAGTATGCGCCGGGCGCGGAGCCTGAAGCTGGCAGCCGCGCCGCGCGCCAGGACAAGCGCATTCTCGAGGTGGAATGGCGCCAGGAGTCGCTGGCCATCGCCCGGCAGATCCAGGCGTATGTCGACGCCAAAGGCGTGGGCATGGTCGAATTCGCCATTGCCTGGGTACTCAACAACCGGCTGGTCAGCTCGGCGATCGTCGGGCCGCGTACCGAGGCGCAGTGGGATACCTATGCCGGGGCGCTGGCAGTGAAGATCACGGCCGAGGATGAAGCGTTCATCGACTCGCTGGTGACGCCTGGGCATGCGTCCACGCCTGGGTTCAATGATGTGGCGCATTTTGTCACTGGGCGGTTGGCCCGAAGCTGAAGGATTCACTGGCTGCACTGGGGACCACGCCGCCGGGGTGCCGGTCCCCCCATTCCCCAATCATCCCGGTATCGTGCGCACCATCGGTTTTTCACCTTTGGAGTGCTAATGAAACTCTTCCAGCCTTTGCAAATCGGCCCACTGACACTGCCCAACCGCGTGTTCATGGCCCCCCTCACCCGCCTGCGCAGCCGCGAACCCGGCGACGTGCCTACGCCGATGATGGCCGAATACTATGCCCAACGTGCCAGCGCCGGGCTGATCATCACCGAGGCTACGCAGATTTCCCTCCAGGCCAAGGGTTATTCGGGCTCGCCAGGCATCCACAGCGCCGAGCAGATTGCCGCCTGGCGCTTGGTCAACGAAGGCATCCACGCCGCAGGCGGCCACAGCGCCGTGCAGGTCTGGCACACCGGTCGCGTCTCGCACACGTCACTGCAACCGGGTGGCGATGCGCCAGTTGCACCCTCTGCCGTGCCCGCCGAAGCCCGTACCACCTTGCGTGATGAGCAAGGCAACTTGATGCGTGTCGAGACCTCTGCCCCGCGAGCATTGAGCGAAGACGAAATCGCGGGCATCGTCGCCGATTTCGGCCAGGCAGCCGTGAATGCCCGTGAGGCCGGTTTCGACTTCATCGAACTGCACGCCGCCCATGGCTACCTGCTGCACCAGTTCCTGACCCCAAGTGCCAACCAGCGTGAAGACCGCTACGGCGGCAGTGTCGAAAACCGTGCGCGCATCGTGCTGGAAGCCGTGGATGCGGCAATTGCCGCCTGGAGCGCTGAACGCGTCGCGATCCGCATCTTCCCGTTGGGTGGCTTCAATGGCGTGGACAATGGCGAGGACCAGGAAGCGGCAGGCTTGTACCTGATTCGGCAACTGGCCAAGCGCAACCTCGCCTACCTGCACCTGTCCGAGCCCGACTGGGCGGGCGGCAAGCCGCTGCGTGAGACGTTCCGTGAAGCGATCCGGGCGGCCTATCCCGGTGTGATCGTGGCGGCAGGTGCCTACACCGCCGAGAAAGCTGAAGATCTGATACAGCGGGGGCTGATCGATGCCGCCGCGTTCGGCCGCAGCTACATTGCCAACCCCGACCTGGTGGCGCGGCTGCAGGCGCAAGCCCCTTTGAATGAGCACCGGGCGCAGTTCGATTACGCCAACGGCCCTGAAGGCTATACCGATTACCCGTTCCTGCAGCCGGCCTGAGCAACGGCCTGGATCGGGCAGCAACCCTTGGAGGTGGCCGGCAAGAGGTTTGTTCACCCAAATGTCGGCTTCCCTGTCACTCCTGCGTCACGTCAAAGGCGAGCGGCCCTTTCTCGCCATCACCGTGGATATAGGTCACTGGCCGCCCTTGTTTGAGCCTTTTGAAGCCCTCTCCAGTAATGGCTGAATAATGCACGAACACATCAGCCCCTGACGCTGGCTTTATAAAACCGATGCCTTTCGCGTTGTTGAACCACTTCACCGTACCGGATTGTCGCTGCGACATGTTCTATACCCTCGATCGTTGCAGCACGCTTGTGCGGGTCAGGACAAACCCACTTCGCAAGAACGGGCTGATACTTCTGATCTTCTGGGTTTGAACGGCGCGTGACTACTGGCATTTTTACTAGTTGCAAACGCGGTAAATATGAAAAAAGGGGCCTAGAAGGCCCCTTTCAGGTACGCATCCGATTACTCGGCGCGCACTTGGGCAGCTTGCATACCCTTTTGCCCTTTCTCGGCAACAAAACTGACCTTTTGGCCTTCTTTCAGGGATTTGAAGCCATCCGATTCGATTGCCTTGAAGTGTACGAACAGGTCATCACCACCGCTGTCCGGGGTAATGAAACCAAAGCCTTTTTCATCGTTGAACCATTTAACAGTTCCGTTCTGTCTGTCGGCCATGCGTTGAATCCTCGATCTCTATCTGCGTGTTGCATTGGGGGAACCTGACGGGAACCTGATAGGTTGACAAGACCCCGCTCCGTATCAGTGTCGACCATTAAGTTAAAAGGCGCCACTGGCAATTCACCCAGCCCTCGCCACCAATAGCCACCGGCCCTTTTAACCCAGTGATTCCAACGCCTGCGCCGCGTATGTATGCGAACGCATACGCGCCAGCGGGTCGTGAATCCGGCAATCGATCATCAGTTCATCGGCATGGGTTTGACCGATCAGCGAACGCAGCCCTTCCCGAACCCGCTCAGGCCCACCCGCGATGGTGCAGGCCATCACCTGCTCAAGTACCGCACGTTCGTGGGCTGGCAGGCCTTCGACATACCCCTCTTGCGGCTTGGGCAACAGGCCGAAACGCCCGACGTGCAGGTCCAGCATCCACTTGCGATGGGAGCTTGCGTGGTAATCGGCTTCAGCATCGCTGGCGGCGGCAAACAGGTTCACCCCCACCATCACATAAGGTCTGGCCAGCTGTGCCGACGGCTGGAAGTTCGCCCGATAATGGGCGAGGGCCTGCAGCAGGTAACGCGGGGCGAAGTGCGAGGCGAAGGCATAGGGCAAGCCCAGCCTGGCCGCGAGGTCGGCGCCGAACAGGCTGGAGCCGAGGATCCACACTGGCACATCATGGTTGCCAGGCACGCCACGCACCTGGCGTTTGCCGTTGTCGGCCAGGTAGTCGCGCAGCTCGGCGATGTTCTGGGCAAAGTCGCGCTCGGGGGCGGCACCACGCAAGGCGCGTACGGTCGGCCCGGAGGTTCCGGGCGCACGGCCCAGGCCGAGGTCGATACGGCCCGGGTGGAGGGTGTCGAGGGTGCCGAACTGCTCGGCGACCACCAGTGGCGCATGGTTGGGCAGCATAATGCCGCCAGCGCCAACGCGGATATGCCGGGTGGCGTTGGCGATTTCGTTGATCACCAGCGAGGTGGCGGCCGAACCGATGCCCGGCATGTCGTGGTGTTCGGCAATCCAGTAACGGCTGTAGCCGTGTTGCTCGACATGGCGCGCCAGCTGGCGGGATTCTTCGATCGCGTCGGCGAAGGTCTTGCCTTCGCCGATCATGACCAGATCCAGTACGGACAGGGCAGTCATGGGGTCTCCAGAGGGATTATCAGTGACGCCAGTGTCCGGCCTGTCACGCCAGGGATAAACCCGGGCTCAGGCCCTACATTCGGGCCTGATATTCCCCAATCACTGGCCCCAAGGTACACCCTGCTCCCAACTTGCCACCAGCAGATCGATGAAACCCCGCACCCGCGGGGACAGGTGGCGTTTGCTCGGGTACACCACGCGGATCGGGTCCGCCGGTGGCCTATAGGCATGCAGCACCTCCACCAGCGTACCTGCACGCAAATCATCGCCGGTGATGTAGGTCGGCAGATGAATCAGCCCAAAACCTCCCCGCGCGCCGTCGAGCATCGCTTCTGAACTGTCGATGTTGAGCCGGCCAGGCTCCTCGCACAGGTGCAGTCCCTGGTCCGTATGGAAGCGCCAGGGCATGGATTTTTCGCCAGCCAGAAAAGCGATCTTGTCATGCCCGTAGAGGTCTGCCGGCACCTGCGGCACCCCGTGTTGGCGCAGGTAATCGGGCGAGGCGCAGGTGACGAACTGCTGCCAGGCCACCGTGCGGGTCAGCAACTGAGAGTCCTCCTTAGGCGCACCGATGCGCACGGCAACGTCCACGCCCTCCTCGACCAGGTCGACAAAACGGTCGGTGAAGCGAATGTCGGCGCGCAGCTCCGGCCACTGCTTGAGGTAAGCATCGAGAATCGGCAGCACGTGGCGCTGGCCCAACGAAAGCGGCGCGGTCAGGCGCAAGGTGCCGGTGGGCTTGCCACGCCGCTGGGCCATGGTGCTTTCGACCTCGTCCAGGTCGTCGAGGATCTGCCGCCAGCGCTCAAAGGCAACAAGCCCCTCATCGGTCAGGCTCAGCTTGCGTGTGGTGCGGTTGAGCAGGCGCACCGCCATGCGTGCTTCCAGGCGGGCAATGCTCTTGCCCACGGCCGAGCGGGTCAGCCCCAGGCTTGCCGCTGCAGCGGTGAAACTGCCGGCCTTCGCGGCACTGACGAAGGCAGCGATGTCGCCGAAGCGGTTGGGTTCCATGGCAGGCTCCTGCGGATACTGAAGACCCGCTTAGATGGGTGCGTTTGGCCGTTTTGCAAGGGCATGGCTACAAGAGCCAGTGCAGCCCTTTGATGATCAGCAGGTGCAATGGGTAGAACAGATACCCCCAACGGCCCACCGGCGGTATCGGTCGACCATTGCAACGCAGCAGCAGGCAACCGAGGGGAATGGCCAGCGTGGCGGCGACCAGCGTCAGCAAGGTAATCGGTGCCATCAGGTGCCCGAACAGCCAACTGTTGGTCAGGTTACCGGCCACGGCCATCAGGCACGGCAATAGCCAAGCCGCACCGCCGCGGCTGCCCGCCATCAACCAGGCCGCGGGCAGCAATACCCCGGGCAGGCCATACATCAGCTGCGCACTGAATACCGTTGCGACCAGTACCGCACCAAGGCCGATCAACCGCGCGTGCAGTGGCGGGTGGCGCACGCCCCAGGCAAGCAGCAGCCCCAAGGTCAGCGTGGGGATCACGTTTAACGTTTGCGTGGCCGGGTCCAGCCAACGATAAGGCCCTTCAGAGAGTACCGCGAAGACCGTCAGCCACCCCAGGTAGCGCAGGTTGCCACGGGTGAACAGGTGCCCGTCCGGGTTGCGCTGGGCATTGACCGCAATGGCCAGACAGAACAGCGGGAACGCCAGCCGCCCGACAACGAACAACCCCTCGGCCGCCGGCCAGAGATAACGAAGATGGTCGGCGACCATGGTCACGATCGCCGTCCACTTGACCAGGTCCAGCCCCGCCGAACGCACGCCTCAGGGCCCGGCCCCGGCGGCCTGGCCCAGGTACTTGGTGGTCCAGGCCGCCAGCGGCAGCGGCGGTTGCTGGTCGAGGATGCGCCGCCAGATCAACGCCAGGTCGTGGCGGTCGAACATCGAGCCGACCCCGGCGCCCCGCCAAACCGTGGGAGTGTGGGCAATCCAATGGCCCTGCGCATCACGCTGAGCCAGGTTGAAACGGAAGGTGTAGTTACCCGGTATACCCATGCGCAGGTCAGTGACCACCAGCGCGCCCTCCACCTCGTCGTAGCGCAACCAGTCATCGGTAAACCAGCGCAGGCGCTGCAGCAGGGGCGCATCCACCAGGGCATTGGCGAGCGGCAGGTTCAGCGGCAGGCGCTGCATCTCCGGTGGCTCGCGGTCGAAGGCGCTGCTGACGCCTTCGTAATAGTCACCCTCGGGGGTCTTGGCCAGTACCCGCCAGACCAGGCTATTGAACGCAATGGGTACCGCACGCACGCTACTGACGACAATGCCCTGCTGATCGAGTGCGGCTTGGAAGCGCTGCTCGGCGGCCATGCGACCGGCCAGGCCAAAGCCCAGGTACGCCGTGCTGAACATCAGCGCCAGGCTCAACAGCCGCACCGCCCTGCCGCTCACGCCCTTGTAAGCGGCGTAGAACACGGCTGCCAGCAGCGGCACGGTATAGACCGGGTCGATGATGAACACTGCGGCCCAGCTTTGCGGGGTGAACTGCAGGGGCCAGAACAGTTGCGTGCCATACACCGTGAAGGAATCGAGGATCGGGTGCGTGACCAGCACCAGCCAGAATGCCAGAAATAACCTGGGCCACGTGTAGCCCTTGTCGGGCCAGCGCCTGCGCCCTAGCCATGTCACCAGCCAGGCGAGCAACAGGGCCAGCCCTGTCAGGACGAAAATGGAGTGAGAGAACCCTCGGTGGTAAGTCATCTGCGACACTGGGTCGGCGTAGCGAATGACCACGTCGAGGTCCGGCACGGTGCCAAGCAGCGCCCCGTAGATGAGCGAGCGACGGCCCTGAATGCGGCCGAGCACCGTGCCCTGCAGGGCGGCGCCGAGTACGGCTTGGGTGATGGAGTCCAAGGGCAGATTCCTGAGTGGGCAATAGGGAAACCTAACCCCCGGACGGCTGCGGGTGCAAATGCTGCTGTGTCACAACGCGTGGCAGTGTGCCCCGCGCAGAGACCGGTACAGGCTCAGAACAGCTGCCAGGTGTACACCAGGATCAGCCGGTTCTCATCGATATCAGTGCGGTAATTGGACCGCGCCATGGCATTGCGAACCCTGATCCCCAGCCCCTTGAGCACCCCGCTCTGCACCGCGTACCCCAGGTCGATGTCCCGCTCACGATCCTTGCCTTCGAATCCCAGGCCGGTATCGACGTTGTTACCGGTGATGTAGCGCACCGTCGCGGTCAGCCCCGGAATGCCCATGGCCGCGAAGTTGTAGTCGTAGCGCAGCTGATACGAGCGCTCGTCGGTGTAGGCAAATTCATAGGTCGGCACCTCGTTGCCCAGCGGCGAGATGTTGGCGAATACGCGGGGGAACGGGCTGTCGCCGTAGATACCCTGGTAGCCGAGGTGGAAGCTGTGGCCACCGCGCCTGGCCGTGAGCAGCGAGAAGAACGCCTGGTTGTCGATGTTGCCCAGCAGCGCATCGCCGTCCTCACGGGCGGTGAAGTAGCCGAGGTTGGCACTGAGTACCCAATCCCCTAGCGGCTTGCTGTGTTTGAACCCGACAAAGCCTTGCGCGTAGATGTCCTCCAATTGCCCGTACCAGAGGCTGACACTGCTCTGGTTGGCATTGAACGCGTAGTCGCCCCCCACATAGTTGAAGCCATCGCTCTCGGCCTGGCGCTGCGGCACATGGCCAAGCATGGCGTTCATCTTGCCGTCGCCAGCTTCGTTGCGCAGGTGCGTGGACCTGAGGTGCCCGGCCTGCAGGGTCAGGCCGTCCAGCTCGGCCGTGTTCAGGCTGACTCCTTGGTAAGTCGGCGGCAGCAGGCGGATGTCGCTGAAGGTCAGCACCGGCAGATTGGGTTGCAATTCGCCGACGCGCAGTTCGGTCTTCGACAGCCGGGCCTTGAAGGTCGGTGCCAGGCGGCTGTATTCGTCGGCCGCGCGGCCATCGCCATGCACCGGCAGCAGGCCGGTGTTGACCCGGTCAGGGCTGCTGTCGAGCTGGATACCCAGCAAGCCCAGTGCGTCCACACCAAAGCCGACGGTACCGGGCGTATACCCGGACTTGAAATCGAGGATGAAACCCTGGGCCCACTCCTCGGCCTTGGATTGCGAGTTGGCACCGACGATGTCGGAATAGTCGCGGCTGAAGTAGTAGTTGCGGGCGCTGAGGCTTGCCTTGGCATCCTCGAAGAAGCCGCCTTCGGCAGCGAGGAGCGGTTGGCTGAACAGAGTCAGCCCGATAGCGACGCAGGGTGTGTGGTTCATTCCGAAGCTCTCTTGATCTTGTTGTTATGGATAAAGCGCGGGGAACATGGGTTTTCAGGGGGCGCGACGCAGGGCCTGCGGGGAGTGCGGCCGGGGCAGGCTCAGCAGCGCATGGGCCAGCAGGCCGAACAGCAGCCCCCAGAACGCCGCCGACAGGCCAAGAAAGGACACCCCGGACGCGGTAACCAGGAACGTGAACAGCCCGGCATCACGCTCGGTCGGTTCGGCCAGGCTGCGGGCCAGGGCTTCGCTGATCGCCCCATACAGGGCCAGCCCGGCCAGGGCGGCGATCAACGCGGCGGGAAAGGCCGCGAACAGCGACATCAGCGTTGCCCCGGCAACGCCCAGCAGCAGGTACAGCGCACTGCCAGCGACCGCTGCGACATAGCGCCTGCGCGGGTTTTCATGGGCCTCAGGGCCCGTGCAGAGGCTGGCGGTGACGGCTGCGAGGTTCAAGCCGTGGCAACCGAAAGGCGCCAGCAAGGCACCACCGAGGGCGCTGGCACTGATCAACGGGCTGGCCGGCGTGGCGAACCCTGCATTGCGCAGCACCGCCATGCCCGGCATGAACTGCCCGGTGAGGGCCACCAGTACCATCGGCAGCGCCAGGCTGAAAATCGCCGCCAGGCTGAACTGCGGGGTAATCCACTGCGGCGAGGCCAGTTCCAGTACCAGCGCCTCACTGCGCAACGCCCCGCTGGCGACAGTCACCAGCGCGCCGACACACAACACCGCGGCTACCGCGTAGCGCGGTTGCACCCGGCGCATCAGCACGTAGGTGACGAACATCGCCAGCACCAGCCCCGGTTGCACCGGCAATGCGCGAAAGACCTCGATACCGAAACTGAACAGGATGCCGGCCTGCATGCCGGCGGCAATCGAGCCTGGCAGACGCGCGATGAGGCGGTCGAAGGCGCCGCTGATGCCGATCAGTAGCAGGACAACGTTCGCCACCAGGTACGCGCCTACTGCCTGCTCCAAACCAAGCTGGGGCAAGGCCGTGACCAGCAGCGCCGAGCCTGGGATGGACCAGGCGATGACCACCGGTACCCGGTAGTGCAGGCTGAGCAGCGCGCCGAGCACGGCGCTGCCCAAGGAGATCGCCCAGACCCAGGAGGACAGCTGGCCGTGGGACAGGCCGGCGGCTTCGGCGGCGTGGAAAATGATGACCAGAGGGCCGGCGTAGGAAATCATCGTCGCGATGCAGCCGGCGATGAGGGCGGACAGGGAGCAGTCCTTGATCAGGTTTTTCATGGCACCTCTCGCGAAGGTGTTGGCGGGATAGCGAGGGCTGCGCCCTCGTGTCGCGAAAGGGCCGCAAAGCGGCCCCAAATTCTCAGGCCTGCTGCAGGGCCCGAGGCCGTCCGCTGCGCTGCTCGTCGGTGTTTTCCTGCGCCTTCTGCAGCTGGAAGTCGAACTTCAGCTCGGCGTACCGCCCCTCGGCACCCTCATGGAACACCACCTCCCCCACCAACCCATCACGCGTGGCGTAGGCGAAGTCGTCCCACAGGTATTTGTCCCCGGACAGGTTGATCTGCGTGGTCAGGTGCCGATGCCCCGGCGCCGAGATGAAGAAGTGCACATGCGCCGGGCGCTGGCCGTGGCGGCCGAGCAGGTCCAGGCATTCCTGGGTCGGCCCCTGCGGGTCGCAGCCGTAGCCCGACGGCACAATCGAGCGTGCGCGGTAACGGCCTTCGGCATCGGTGACGATGCGCCGGCGCAGGTTGTATTCGGAGTGGCTCTGGTCGAAGAACGAATAGGTCCCACGGGTGTTGGCGTGCCACAGGTCGACGGTGGCACCGGCCAACGGCTGGCCCTGTGGGTCGAACACCTGGCCCTCAAGGAACATGACCGTGGCCACGCCCTCCTCGCTACCGTCATCCATGCGCACCTCGCCGTGGGCAATGGGCGCACCGGCGACGTACAGCGGGCCTTCGATGGTGCGTGGGGTGCCACCGACGCGGCCGGCCTCGGCGTCCTTGGCATCCTGCAGCAGGTCGAGGAAGTGCTCGATGCCCAGGCCCGCCACCAGCAGCCCGGCCTCGCCGCGCCCTCCCAGGCGGTTGAGGTAGTCGACGGCGTGCCAGAACTCGTCTTCGCTGATGTCCAGGTCTTCGATCAGGCGGGCGGTGTCCTGCAGCACGCGCTGAATGATGCGCTTGAGGCGCGGGCTGCCCTCGTCGTTACCGAAGCCTGCGGCTTCCTGGAAAAACTGCTGGGCTTCGGCAGTGTGGGAAATTTTCACGGTCATGGGGGGTTACCTCGTCTTGTTCTTGTGCAAAGGCTGGGCTTAGCGGTCGTCGGCGTGGACCGACGACGGGTGACGGCACAGGCCGTCGACCTCGATGTCCATGTACGGGAACAGCGGCAGCTGCATCAGCGTGTCGTGCAGCGCCTCGACGCTGGGCACATCGAACACGCTGTAGTTGGCGTAGTACCCGGCAATGCGCCACAGGTGGCGCCAGGTGCCGTCGCGCTGCAGGCGCTGCGCCAGTTCCTTTTCGTCGGCCTTGAGTTGCGTGGCCTTGGCAGGGTCCATGTCGACCGGGAGTTTCACGGTCATCTTCACGTGGAACAGCATGGGGAGGTCTCCTTTCGGTTAGCGGCGGGCGAAGCGTGCTAGCTGCGCCTCGTTCAAGGTCAGGCCAAGGCCGGGGGTGCGCGGTACGTGCAGCTGGAAGTCGTGGTACTGCGGCGGCTCGTTGACGATCTCTTCGGTCAGTAGCAGCGGGCCAAACAGCTCGGTACCCCAGGTCAGCTGGCGCAGGGTAAGGAAGGCATGGGCCGAGGCCAGCGTGCCGATCGTGCCTTCGAGCATGGTCCCGCCGTACAAGGCGATGCCTGCAGCCTCGGCAATCTGCGCGGTACGCAGCACGGCACGCGGGCCGCCGTTCTTGGCGATCTTCAGGGCAAAGATGCTGGCGGCACCGTCGGCGGCCAGGCTGAAGGCATCCTCGACACTTTCGATGGACTCGTCGGCCATGATCGGTGCCGAGCTGCGCTGGTTAAGGCGCACCTGACCGCCACGGTTGATGCGCGAGATCGGCTGCTCGATCAGGTCGATGCCGTTGTCGCCCAGCACCTGGCAGGCGCGGATGGCCTGGGATTCGTCCCAGTACTGGTTGACGTCGACGCGCACGCTGGCGCGCTCACCCAGCGCGCGCTTGATCGCCACCACGTGGTTCAGGTCCTGCTGCAGCGGGTGGGCACCGATCTTTAGCTTGAACACCCGGTGGCGGCGGATCTCCAGCATGTGCTCGGCCTCGGCGATGTCGCGGGCGGTGTCACCGCTGGCCAGGGTCCAGGCCACTTCCAGGCTGTCGCGCACGCGCCCGCCGAGCAGCTCGCTGACCGGCAGGCCCAGGCGCTTGCCCTGGGCATCGAGCAAAGCGCTCTCGATGCCGGACTTGGCAAAGGTGTTGCCTTTGGCCAGTTTGTCGAGTTTGAGCATGGCGGCATTGATGTTGCCTGCCGGCAGGCCGATCAGTGCCGGTGCCAGGTGCGCGTCGATATTGGCCTTGATGCCCTCAGGGCTTTCGTAGCCGTAAGCCAGGCCGCCAATGGTGGTGGCCTCGCCGATGCCTTCGACGCCATCGCTGCAACGCAGGCGCAGCACCACCAGCGTTTGCTGCTGCATCGTGTGCATGGCCAGCTTGTGCGGGCGGATGGTCGGCAGGTCGACGATCAATGCCTCCAGCCGTTCAATGGTCGGGCTTGTCATGCAAGAGCTCCAGTTCAGTCAGTAGGAAGGTCAGGCCGTCGCCGCCAGGGCGTGACGCCGGCCGCTGGCCAGGTGCACGGCCATGGCCAGCGCGGCAATCGCGCCGGGGATGGCGAAGGCGATGAAATTGAGTTGCAGCGGCAGGTTGATGCCCATCAGCGCGCCGCCCAGCAGCGGCCCGACGATGGCGCCATTGCGGCCAATGCCCGAGGCCCAACCAAGGCCGGTGGAGCGCACCGACAGGCCGTACAGCTGGGCAGCGCCGGCATACAGCAGGATCTGCGTGCCGATGGTGGTGGCGCCGGCAATGAAGATCAGCAGGTACAGCAACGGCATCGGGCTGTTGACGCCGAGCAGGCTGATCGACAGCGCCGCCGCCAGGAAGAACGCCACCTTGACCTTGACCAGGTTGTAGCGGTCACCCAGCCAGCCACCGAGGATCGCCCCGGCCATGCCGCCAAAGTTCAGCGCCAGCAGGAACGACAGGCTCGAACCCAGGCTGTAGCCGGCGTTGGCCATCAGTTTCGGCAGCCAACTGCTGAGCGCGTACACCATCAGCAGGCAGCAGAAAAACGCCAGCCACAGGGCCAGGGTGCGGGTGGCCAGGCCGTTGCGGAACAGGTCCATTAACGAGCCGCCCTTGCCTTTGCGGTCGCTCGCCTGCAACTGATCGTCAGGCTGCACATCGCAATGCGGGTCGAGACGGCTAAGCAGCGTACGCGCCTCATCGGTACGGCCCTGGCGCACCAGGAAGCCGATGGATTCGGGCAGGTAGCAGAGAATCACCGGCAACAGCAGCAGCGGCACGGCGGCCGCGAAGAACATCGACTCCCAGCCAAAGCGCGGCAGCATGAAGATGCCCACACCCGCTGACAGCATGCCGCCCAGCGAATAGCCACTGAACATGATCGCCACCAGCGTGCTGCGCAGGCGCTTGGGTGCGTACTCGTTCATCAGCGCCACGGCATTGGGCATCAGCCCGCCGCAGCCAAGGCCGGCGATGAAGCGGTAGATGCCGAACTCACTCGGGCTGCTGGCAAAGCCGTTGAGGATGGTCGCCCCCGAAAACAATGCGAAGCAGATGGCGATACCTTTCTTGCGCCCGATGCGGTCGGCCAGGCTGCCGAAAGCCAACGCTCCGAACATCATGCCGAACAGCGCGTAGCTGCCCAGGGCGCCGGCCTGCAAGGGCGTCAAGCCCCACTCTTTCATGATCACCGGCAAGACCACACCGTAGATGAACAGGTCATAGCCGTCGAAGATCAGCAGCAGGCCGCACAAAGCCATGACCCGCCAATGGAAGGCGGTGAAACGGGCGTTGTCGATGATCGGGTGCACGTCAAGGGTTCGCATGGCATCTGTCTCTCTTGTTGTTCTTGTGGAGGAAAACTGCCCGGGGAGGTGCTCAGCCGAGGTCACCGCCGCCAACCGGCAGGGTCACGCCGGTGATGTACGAGGCCTCGTCGGAGGCCAGGAAGAGAATTGCGCCGACCTGCTCGTCGATGCTGCCGTAGCGGTGCATCAGGCTACTGTCGAGTGTCTGGTCGACGATCTGCTGGTACCAGCGCTTGTCCTGCTCGCTTTGCTCGGCTTCGTTGCGGGGGACGCGCCGGGGCGGTGCTTCGGTGCCACCGGGCGCGGTAGCGTTGACGCGGATGCCACGGCCGGCGGTTTCGAAGGCCAGGCAGGCGGTCAGCGCATTGACCCCGCCCTTGGCGGCACCGTAAGGCACCCGGTTGACGCCACGGGTGGCGATTGACGAGACGTTGACGATGGCGCCGCTGCCGCGTTCGAGCATGTACGGCAGCGCCGCGTGGCAGCACCACAGGGTGGGGAACAACGAGCGGCGCACTTCAGCCTCGATCTGCGCCACTTCATAGTGTTCGAACGGCTTGGCCCAAATGGTGCCGCCGACGTTGTTGACCAGAATGTCGAGACGGCCGAAGGTTTCTACTGCAGTGGCCATGACGCGGGCGCAGTCGGTGTGCTGCTCGAGGTCGGCAATGAGGGTCAGCATGCCCTCCCCAGCCAGTTCGTGAACCAGCTCGGAGCGGTCTACCGCCACCACCTGCGCGCCTTCGGCCTTGAGCCGCCAGCACACGCCCCGGCCGATGCCTTGGGCGGCACCGGTGACCAGGGCGACTTTGCCTTGGAATCTGTTGTTCATCATTGTCCCTCCATTACCCGCCATCCCTGTGGGAGCGGGCTTGCCCGCGAAGAGGCCCTAGCAGTCACCCGCGTTGCCCCTGCTGGCCTATTCGCGGGCAAGCCCGCTCCCACAGTGGGCGGCGGCGTTTTCGAAATAAAAGGAGGCCACCCTCACCCGCACGATGCGGGCGGCCCCAAGGCAACTCAGGCCGCCGCGGCGAACTTTTCGTAGTAGAAATTGGCCGGGGTGATGCCCTGCTCGCGGATGTACTGGCTGACCGCCTCGACCATCGGTGGTGGCCCGCACAGGTACACATCCACATCCCCGTCATTGAGGTGGCGCGGTTCTATGTGCTGGGTCACGTAGCCCTTCTGCGGGTACTGGCTTTCGGGGTTGGCGACGCAGGCGCTGAAGGTGAAGTTGGGGATGCGCGTAGCCAGGGCCTGCAGGCGGTCCAGTTCGACCAGGTCGAAATCGTTGGTCACGCCGTAGATCAGGTGCAGCGGGTGCTCGCTGCCCTGCTCGGCGACCTTTTCCAGCATCGCGGTGAAGGGTGCCAGGCCGGTGCCGCCAGCCAGCAACAACAGGGGGCGCTGGATCGGCCGCAGGTAGAAGCTGCCCAAGGGGCCTGCCAGGCTCATGTTGTCGCCGGCCTTGGCCAGGCTGGTGAGAAAGCTGCTCATCAGCCCGCCCGGCACGTTGCGGATCAGGAAGCTGACCTCGCCATCCTTCTGCAGCGAGCTGAAGGAGTAGGCGCGGCTCTGGTCGCTGCCCGGCACGCTGAGGTTGACGTACTGCCCCGGCAGGAAGGCCAGGCGGCTCAGTGACTCGCCCTTGATCGACAAGGCGATGGTGCTGGCCGACAACTGGCGCACATCGCTGATAGCGGCCTGGAAGCTGGCCTGTTCGGTCTTGCACACTTGCGAAGATGCCGGGATGCGCACCACGCAGTCGCTTTCGGCGCGCATCTGGCAGGTCAGCACATAGCCCTCGGCGATTTCGTCGTCGCTCAAGGCGTCTTCGATGAAGTTGTCGCCCAGGTCGTAACGGCCGGACTCGGCCTTGCACTTGCAGGTGCCGCAGGCGCCGTCGCGGCAGTCCAGCGGGATATTGATGCCTTGGCGGTAGGCGGCGTCGGCCACGGTTTCATGGCCGCAGGCCTCGATGAAGCGGGTGACCCCGTCTTCGAAATTAAGCGCGATCTGGAAGCTCATGTTGCACCTCGCAGGCGAACCTGGCCGCGGCGCGCCATGGGGCACACCGGGCAGTTCGCGTTACCTCGGATCAGATGTGGTAGATGTCGATGACCTGACGCACGTAGTCGTTTTTCAGCACCACCTTCTTGGCCTTGATCAGCGGTTGTTCGCCGCACAGGTCGAGGGTGTAGAAACTGCTGCCGAAGTAACTGTCGGTGGTCTTGTAGCGAAAGCTCAGCGTGTGCCAGTTGAAGCGCACCTGGCAGTAGCCCTCGCCCTGCTCGACAACCTCGATGTTACTGAGGTTGTGCGAGGTACGGGTGTCCGGCACGGTCGCGCTGGAGCGCTCGGTCTTGATGCGGAACACCCGGTCCTCCAGGCCACCACGGTTGCCGTACCAGATCAGCGAAATCTCGCTTTGTGGGTCTTCGGTAAGGCGGTCGTCGTCATCCCACGCGGGCATCCAGAAGGTCACGTCGCTGGCGTACAGCTCCAGCCACTGGTCCCACTGGGCGTCGTCCAGGTAGCGCGCTTCGCGGTAGAGGAAGTCGCGCACGGTGTCATGCAGGCTCATTGCACGGCCTCCACGGGGATCAGTTGCTGTTCTTCCCTGAGGGCCTGGATCATGGTGTCCTGCCAATACTTGTGCTGCAGCACGAACAGGCCTTCATCTTCGGTGCGCACGCCGGAGAGCAGCGGTTGAAGCTCAATCTCCCTGGCCGCCTCATCAGCGCCTTCGACCCAATGTTTCGCGCCGCGGGACATGTCGTTCCAGCCCGTACCACCGCCGTAGCCGGTCTGGCACGAGCGGAACTCTTCCAAGTCGTCCGGGGTGGCCATGCCGCTGACATTGAAGAAGTCTTCGTACTGACGGATACGCTTGGCGCGGGCATCAGCGCTCTCGCCTTTGGGCGCAATGCAGTAGATGGTGATTTCGGTCTTGTTCACCGAGATCGGCCGGGCAACGCGGATCTGCGAGCTGAATTGGTCCATCAGGTACACGTTCGGGTACAGGCACAGGTTTCGCGAGTTCTCGATCATCCAGTCGGCGCGCGCCTGGCCAAAGTCGGTGGCCAGCTGGTCGCGGCGCTCGTAGGCCGGGCGGTCTTCGGGGTTGGCCCAGCGGGTCCACAGCAGCAGGTGGCCGTGGTCGAAGGAGTAGAAGCCACCGCCCTGCTTGGCCCAGGAGCCGGCGCTCATGGTCTTGATTTCGTCACCCGACTCGCGCTGTTTGCGCTGGTTCTGAGTGGCGGCGTAGTTCCAGTGCACGGAGCTTACGTGGTAACCATCGGCACCGTTTTCGGCGGTGAGTTTCCAGTTACCTTCGTAGATGTACGAGCTGGCACCGCGCAGCACTTCCAGGCCTTGGGGCGACTGGTCGACGATCATGTCGATGATCTTGGCCGACTCGCCCAGGTGCTCGACCAGCGGCTTGACGTCGGCGTTGAGGCTGCCGAACAAAAAGCCCCGATACGACTCGAAGCGGGCGACCTTGGTCAGGTCGTGGGAGCCGTCGCAGTTGAAGCTGTCGGGGTAGCCGGCGTTGCTTGGGTCCTTGACCTTGAGCAGCTTGCCGCTGTTGTTGAAGGTCCAGCCATGGAACGGGCAGGTGTAGCTGGAACGGTTGCCGCGCTTGTGCCGGCAGAGCATGGCGCCGCGATGGCTGCAGGCATTGAGGAAGGCATTGAGTTCACCGTCCTTGTTGCGCGCGATGAACACCGGCTGGCGCCCCATGGTCAGGGTGAGGAAGTCGTTTTTTTCGGGGATCTGGCTTTCGTGGGCCAGGTAGATCCAGTTGCCCTCGAAGATGTGCTTCATCTCCAGGTCGAACAGCCGTGGGTCGGTGAACATCTCGCGCTTGCAGCGGTAGATGCCCTGTTCACGGTCGTCCTCGAGCATGGCATTGAGGTAGTCGAATCCCAGGGACATGGCCAGGGTCTCCATTGTTATTGTTCAGACC
>Ga0213824_1000228_pt1 | contig 48684 bp, 49 predicted proteins | sample MC6MC0906MG_FD_179892 | JGI IMG/M metagenome (GOLD analysis project Ga0213824, IMG submission 179892) | Enriched soil aggregate microbial communities from Iowa State University, Ames, United States - MC6-MC0906-MG | ecosystem: Environmental > Terrestrial > Soil > Unclassified | place: USA: Iowa...
TGCCAACGCCGACATCGAGAAGAAGCTGAACTCCGCTGTCTTCCCAGGCGCCCAGGGCGGCCCGCTGGAGCACGTCATCGCCGCCAAGGCCATCTGCTTCAAGGAAGCCCTGCAGCCTGAGTTCAAGGCTTACCAGCAGCAGGTCGTGAAAAACGCCCAGGCCATGGCCAGCGTATTCATCGAGCGTGGCTTCGACGTGGTGTCCGGTGGCACCCAGAACCACCTGTTCCTGCTGTCGCTGATCAAGCAGGAAATCTCCGGTAAGGACGCTGACGCCGCTTTGGGCAAAGCCTTCATCACCGTCAACAAGAACTCGGTACCGAACGACCCACGTTCGCCGTTCGTCACCTCGGGCCTGCGTTTCGGCACCCCAGCCGTTACCACCCGTGGTTTCAAGGAAGCCGAGTGCAAGGAACTGGCCGGCTGGATCTGCGACATTCTGGCTGACCTCAACAACGAAGCGGTGATCGACGCCGTTCGTGAGAAGGTCAAGGCCATCTGCAAGAAGCTGCCGGTTTACGGCAACTGATTGGCGCCAGCCTGAAGTAAAAAAGCCCGGCCCAGTGCCGGGCTTTTTTGTTTGATTTCGGTTGCTTCACACGCACCGCCGCCCCCACAAAGACCGCGTTCCCAGTTCATCACCCCACACAGGCCGCACCTTGACCAGAGAACAACTCGAGACCCACCAGATCCCGATCTACTTCGCTGCCGTGCTCGTAGCCGCTGCCTTCGGCTTGATGGCCAGTGACAGCGCGCGCCACCTGGAAGCCCTGGTCACCCCCGCTATTGCCGTGCTGATGTACGCGATGTTTCTGCAAATACCCTTCCTCGACCTGCGCCAGGGCCTGGGCAATCGGCGTTTCATCGCTGCCCTGCTACTGGCCAATTTCATCCTCGTCCCGCTGCTGGTCTGGGCAATTACCCGTGGGCTGGTCGAGCACACGGCGATCCTTGTTGGCGCGCTGCTGGTACTGCTTACACCCTGCATCGACTACGTGGTGGTGTTCACCCACATCGGCAAAGGCGACTCGCGCCTGACCTTGGCCGCCACACCCGTGCTATTGCTGGTGCAATTGGCACTGCTGCCGATCTACCTCGCCCTGATGCTGGGAGACAGCAACAACGTGGCCATTTCCATCACCCCGTTCGTGGAAGCCTTCGTGCTGCTGATCGTGCTGCCCATGCTGCTTGCCGTGCTCACCAGCCTCGGTGCCCGCCGCTCGCGCACAGTCGCGGCCTGGAATGACGCCTGGGCGTGGTTGCCCGTGCCAGCCATGGCCTTGGTGCTGGTGGTCGTGATCGCTTCGCAGATTGACGTGGTGCTGCGTGATTTCGACCGCTTGCTGCCGGTGATTCCGGTGTACATCGGCTTCATGCTGCTGGCGCCAGTGCTCGGTTTCATCTCGGCGCGTCTGCTGCGCCTGCCGGCCACCGAAGCACGTTCGGTAACCTTCAGCGCCGCCACGCGTAATTCGCTGGTGGTGTTGCCGCTGGCGTTAGCTTTGCCGGAGGACATTCGCGGGCTGGCCGCAGCGGCAGTGATTACCCAGACGCTGGTGGAACTGTTGAGTGAGCTGGTTTATGTGCGCGTAGTCCCCGCATTAGTGCGAGGCTGATGAGCAAAGGCAGGTTCAGGGAAGCTGAACCTTTTGCTTGTACGCGCGCGCCCCTACCCTGATAGAATGCGATGAATTCTCATTAACATTCATTCTATCCCGTGCAATCCACTTCATCGGTAAACCCCCACCAGCATCAGGCCATCGATCAGCTCTACAGCCACCATCACAGTTGGCTGCAGAGCTGGTTGCGCAAGCGCTTGGGCAGTGCCGCCGATGCCGCAGACCTGGCCCAGGACACGTTCGTGCGGCTTCTCTGCAGTGCGGCTGGCGAACCACTGAACTGCTCGGCTCCGCGCGCCTATCTGGCCACCATTGCCAATCGCCTGACCATCAACTTCTACCGCCGCCGGTCACTGGAGCAAGCCTATCTGGCCGCGCTGGCGGAAACACCGGAAGCACTGGCACCGTCGTTGGAACATCAGGCGCTGGTGCTCGAAGCCCTCGACGAAGTTGACCAGGTACTTGCGCTGCTGCCAGCCCAAAGCCGGCAGGCGTTTCTGATGGCGCAACTGGAAGGTTATACACAAGAAGAGATCGCCAGCCGGCTCAAGCTCAGCGTACGCACGGTACAACGCCACCTTGCGCGGGCGTTTGAGGAATGCATAGTGCTCGCCAGCCTGTGCGTGCAACATGAGTAATACGCCCATCGACCGGCGCATTGCCCGTGAAGCGGCCAGTTGGTTCGTGCGCTTGCAGAACAGCAGCGCCGGCGCCGCAGAGCATGCGGCCGGTGCCGAGTGGCGAGCGCGGCACACTGACCACGAACGCGCCTGGCAACTGGCCGTGCGCTTCAGCAGCCGGGCACAGCAGCTTACCGGTGAACCCGCACGGGCGGCCCTGGAGCGCCCGCGCAGCCAGGAACGCCGGAATGCGCTCAAGACCCTTGCGCTGCTGATCGCCGCCGCTCCGCTTGGCCTCGCAGCCTACCGAGGGCTGCCGTGGCGCGAATGGCGTGCGGACGCGCGTACCGCCGTCGGGGAGCTACGCACCGTGCACCTGCCGGATGGCGGGCAGATTCGTCTGAATACCGGCAGCGCCGTCGATATCGCCTACGACGACAGTGCTCGCCGCGTGCACCTTATCACCGGTGAGATGCTGGTCGAGGTGCTGAGCGAGCCTGCAAGGCGCCCATTCATCGTCGATACCGCCGAAGCGCAAATCACCACGCTCGGTAGCCGTTTGCTAGTGCGTCATTACCCAGGCAGCACGTTCCTCGCCGCACTGGAGGGCGCTGTCGAAGTGCGCCCGCGGTTGTCACCGGGTGATGATGGCCTGGTGCGCCTGGCTGCCGGCCAGCAAACCCATGTCAGCATCCAGGCTGCACAGCCCCCCATGCCGCTGGCCCAGCATCATCTCGACTGGCTCAGCCATGTGCTGCGGGTAGAAAAGACGCGCCTGGATGACTTCATCAGCGAGCTGGGGCGCTATCGACCCGGCCTGTTGCGGTGCGATCCGGCCGTGGCCGGGCTGCTGATTTCCGGCACCTTCCAGTTGCGCGACACCGATCAGATTCTGCGCGCCCTAAGCCAGACATTGCCGGTGGATGTCCACTACCGGACGCCTTACTGGGTCACCCTCACCGCGCGTGCCAACGCGTAGAAAAAATCGTTGTCGTGTTTTTCTCAAGCTGCGTGTCCCTTCCGTAAGCACATCACTTTCACAGGGCGGGGACGAACACATGGCGACGACACAGGGCATGCAACCATTGGCGCGGGCAGTGCATGCTGCTGCACTGGGCCTGATCATCACCGGTGGCAGCCTGGCGGCAGTTGGGGCGCAAGCCGCCGGGCAGACCGCGCAGCAGAACCGTATGTTTCAGGTACCAGCCGGTAACCTGAGCAGCGTCCTCGCCGAGTTCGCCAGCCAGGCGGATATCACCCTTCCCATCGAACCGGGGCTGGTGGAAGGTTTGCGCAGCCCTGGCCTGAACGCCGCCACCAGCGTGCAAGACGGCCTGCACCAACTGCTGCAAGGCACAGGCCTGCAAGCTTCACCACAAGGCAATGGTCTGTACCTGCTGACCCCGCAGGCAATGGGCACAGGCATGGAGCTGGGCGCTACCAGCATTACCGGGCAGGGCCTGTCGGCAACTACCGAGAACAGCGGTTCCTACACCACCGGCACGATGCAGACTGCCACCAAGCTACCCTTGAGTCTGCGCGAAACGCCGCAGTCGGTCAGCGTGGTTACGCGCAAGCGCATGGACGACAAGGCCATGACGACTATCAGCGATGTGGTCAAAAGTGCGCCGGGGATTTTTCTCAGTAACTCCGGTGGCGCTGGGCGGCCATCTTTCAGCGCCCGCGGTTTTGACGTCGACAACATCATGTACGACGGGTTTCCCACCAGCTTCCTGACCTACCTGCCCAGTGGGGAAGCAAACCTGGCCATGTATGACCGGGTGGAGATCGTACGCGGGGCCACCGGGCTGGCCCAAGGCGCCGGCAACCCCGGTGGTGCAATCAACCTGATTCGCAAGCGCCCCACCCATGAATTTCAGGGCACGCTCACCGGCAGTGCTGGTAGTTGGGACGATTACACCGGCACGCTGGATGTCGGCGGCCCGCTCAATGAAAACGGCACCCTGCGTGCCCGCACCGTGGTCTCCCGGCAGGACGCCAAAAGCTTCCGTGATTCGGTAGAGAGTGATCACGACCTGTTCTACGGCGTAGTCGACGCCGACCTTAGCGAAAGCACCACCCTCACGCTGGGGGCCTACCGCCAGAAGAACCACACCAACTATATCTGGGGCGGGTTGCCCATGGCCCGGGGCGGCGGCCACCTCGGGCTACCGCGCGACACCTTCCTGGGCCATGACTGGGAATATTCGGACAATCGCACCACCGGCTATTTCGCCACCCTGGAGCATGCCTTCGCCAATGACTGGTCGCTTCGCCTCGCGGCCATGCAGACGAAAACCGACACCGACGTATTGGCCTCTTCGGTATGGGAATATGATCGCCACTATCTATGGACAGAAGCCATGGAGCAAAAGGAAAAAGGCTACGACCTGGCACTCAGCGGCCCCTTCCAGTTGCTCGGCCAGACACATGACCTGACCCTGGGCGTCAGCAAGCGCCAGCTGGATTATCGTTCTGGCAAGGCTTGGAGCGATTTCATCGACACCGGCAGCAACCCCTTCGAATGGAACCCCCGTGGTCATGCCAAACCGGATTACGTTACCGGCCCTGACGGCCTGCCCGAGACCACCACACAGGACAGCGTTTATGCCAGCAGCCGCCTGCGCCTGACTGAACCACTGTCGCTGATTCTCGGCGGCCGTCTCGACTGGTATGAATTCGATGACAGCGAAAACAGTGAAGGCAACTACAAGATCACGCGTAACCTGACCCGCTATGCCGGCCTGATCTACGACCTGGACGCCCATCACTCGGTCTATGTCAGCTACACAGATATTTTCAAGCCGCAGACCAGCAAAGGCATGGACAGAAAAGTGCTCGACCCTGTGGTGGGTGAAAACTACGAGGCGGGCATCAAGGGGGAATACTTTGGTGGCGCACTGAACGCCAGCCTGGCTGTTTTTCAAATTGACCAGAAGAACCGCGCCCAGGAGTTACCTGACAACAAGGGTTGCGGTTCGGGCGCCGCCAGTGCCTGCTACGAGGCGGCCGGCCTGGTACGCAGCAAGGGCATCGACCTGGAAATTCAAGGCGCCCTGACCGACAACTGGCAGCTGGCTGCCGGCTACACCTACACCCAGACAAAATACGTCAACGACGCCAACAAGGCCCGCGAAGGCGAAGACTTCGACCGTGCCAAACCGCGCCAGCTATTCAAACTGTCCACGATCTACAACCTGCCCGGCGAGCTGCAGCGCTGGCGCATTGGCGGTGATATCTACCAACAGAGCCGCATCCGTACCTCTGGGGGCGCCGGTGCTACTGCATGGCAAAACCAGCAGGGCTCGTACACGGTGGTCGGGCTGGTGGCAGGCTACAAGGCTAGCGAGCAGCTAGACCTGCAGGTCAACGTCAACAACCTGTTCGACCGCACCTACTACAGTAGCGTCGCCAACGGTGGGTGGAGCCCATACGACATCTACGGTGACCCACGTAACGTGAAACTGACTGCCCGGTACAGTTTCTAGTAGCCGGTTAATCGCCGCGCGCGTGCTGGATGTAGCAGATGCGGCGATGTCAGCGTTGCGGGAGTCAAGTCGGCCGGTTAGAACCGTGCCCGCAACGCCACGTTGAAGTTGCGTGGTTCGCCATAGAAGTTCCAGTAGTTGGGGTTGCCCAAGGTCTGGTAGTACTTCTTGTCGAACACGTTATCCAGGTTGTACTGCACTTCAAGGTTCTTGTTGATCTCGTAGATCGCATGCAGGTTGGTCAGGTGGTAAGCGTCCTGCTGGAGCTTGTAGTCTGCCCCAACCTCGGTCTGGGTCATCTTGCTCTGCGCATAGAAGCTGCCACCTACCCGCAGCTGGTCAAGCGCACCAGGCAGACGATAGTCGGTCGCAACTTTGAACAGGTGGCGTGGCGAGGCGCCGTTGAAATCGTCGCCTTTCTGCTGGCCGCCGATGTACTTGGACTGGGTATAGGTATACCCCGCCGATACATTCCAGTTCGGCAGTACCTCACCGGTCAGTTCCAGCTCGATGCCTTTGTTGCGCACCTTGTCGGACGCGCGGTAGCAAGCCCAGGTCTGCGCACAGGTTACCCGCTCGGCACGGCCGGTCTGGTCAGACTGGAACAGCGCGATGGCAGTTTGCAAGCGCTTGTCCAGGAACTCACCCTTCAAGCCGATCTCGTAGTTGCTGCCGGTCATTGGCAGGAGCGTGGTGCCATTCACATCCTGCGCGCTCTGCGGCTTGAAGATTTCGGTGTAGCTGGCGTAGGCCGACCAGTTTTCGTTCAGGTCCTGCACCAGGCCCGCATAAGGGGTGACTTCGCCACTCTTGGAGAAGTGCTTGCGGTCGGAGGCTTCACGCACGCCATTGGTATCGTCCAGCGAATCGTGGCTGTACCAGCTCAGGCGGCTGCCGAGGATGAATGTGGTGCTGTCGGTGAGGCTGAACCGGCTGGCCACGTACACGCCCTTCTGCTCCTGGGTGCGGTTGTATTGCCACTGGTTGACGTTGAGGGCAGTCGGGCTGGGTGGATCGAAGGCTGCCAGGTTGTTCATGTCGACGATGTAGCGATAGGTTGCGTCGCGCCCGCCGTGATAGTCGAAGTCGTCCTTGTTCCAGTTGCCGCCAACGATCAGCTCATGCTGGCGGCCCAGCAGCTGGAACGGGCCGGTGAAATAACCGTCGATGCTGGTCTGGGTATCATCGAAGTGAAAGTGGCGGGGGTTGAGGGTGAACAGGTCGGTACCACCACCCGGGTAGGTGTAGTTACCCAGGAAGTCCGACTTGGCCCACATCTGGTTCACGGCCACCACGCCCTTCCAGCCGTTGGCAAAGGTGTGCTGGATGTCGGCGAACACGGTGGTATTGCGCTTGTCCAGGTGGTTCCACTCGCCGGTCAGCGAGGTAGAGCGCGAAACTGGGTAGAACGCGCCGCTCTGCTTGCTGGGCAGGCCCGACCAGTCATAACCTGAGTTGCGGTCCTTTTGGTAGGTAAAACCGAAGGTGGCCAGGGTCGACTCATCCAGGTCGGCCTCGATAATCCCGTAGAACAGCTGGTTTTCTTTCTGGGCAGTGTCCAGGTAGCTGTTGGCATTGTTGTATGTAATGACCGAGCGGCCGCGCAGGGTGCCTGCTTCGTTCAGCGGCGCAGACAGGTCGACCATGGTCTTGTAGTCGTCCCAGGAGCCGACCGATGTTTCGATCAACGCCTGGTGCTCGGCCGTGGGCCGCTTGCGGACCAGGTTGATGGAGGCCGACGGATTACCCGCGCCTTCCATCAGGCCGGTGGCGCCCCGCACCACTTCCACGCGGTCGTAGATGTCGGTGTTGGGCTTGGAAATGGTATCCATCGAGTACGGGTTGCCAATGTTGGTCGGCACGCCATCAATCTGCAGGTTGTCGACCGTCTGCCCGCGAGCCTGGTACAGCGAGCGCTCGCTGCCGTTCTTGATGATGGTGACGCCGGTGGCGTTACGCATTACGTCGTCAAGGTTCTTCATATTCTGGTCGTTCATGCGCTGACGGGTGACCACCGTGACCGACTGGGGCGTTTCACGCAGGCTCATCGGCAGCTTGGTGGCAGTGGACGAACGGCCCGTCGCATAAGCCCCTGTAGCCTCCGTCACAGCACCCAGGCCCTGGCCCGAGATGGTGGTGGCGCCCAAGGTCATCGCGCCTGCCGCATCTTCGGCCTGGCTCACCAGCTGGAACTCCCGCTCACCCGTGCGCACGGCCGCCACACCGGTGCCGGCCAGCATCTGCGCCAGCGCCACCTCTACGCTCAAAGCGTGCACCGCCTGGCTCTGCTTGTTGGCCGTCAGCGCCGCATCACCGCCGATCAACAGCCCGGCCTGGCTGGCCAACAGGTTCAGTTGGCGCGCCAATGGCCCGGCTGGAATGTCGAATACCACGCTTTGGGCTGCAGCACTGCTGTCGGCCTCGGCGACGGCAACGTGGCCGCCAAGGGCTAGCAAAATGGCCAGGGCCAACGGATGACGGTGCGCGGAAGCAGAGTCGCGAAGCAGCATGGAAGAATCCTTTCGCAAAGAGGATGAAGTAGCGTCATCCCACCAAGCGAATGAGCGTCGCAAAACCGGAAAAAGAATTTTGAAAAAACTTCAGACCGCCTCGATGGAGACCCACCAAGGCAAGGTACGCACAACCCGGATGGGCAACGCACGCTCGAGCATGGCCAACGCACGGTCGGTGTCGAGCAACGGGAAGGTGCCGACCGCACGCAGGCTTCCAATCGCCGGGTCGATGCCCAAGTGGCCAAGGCGGTAATCGCGCAGAATGTCGATCATCTGAGCCAGCGGCATGTCCTCCGCCACCAACACACCGCGGCTCCAATCCTCGCGCAAGCGTTGTGCAGTTGATGGGGCGCCGACTTGCTGCGCGTCGAACACCATCATTTGCCCGGCTTGCAGCGTGGTTTGCCTGCCGCTGCCGGAGCAAGTTGCCTGCACGGCGCCGGCAAATACGCTCAAGGTGGTCTGCAACCCCTGGTCCCGGACACTGAAGCGCGTGCCAAGCGGTTGCACCCGCCCTGCCCTCGTCACCACGGAAAGTGGACGTGGGTCCTTGCCGGACTCGATCAGGATTTCTCCGCGATACAGGCGCAATTGCCTTGATCCCTCATCGAACTGCACATCCAGCGCCGTCCCGCCGTTCAGCCACAGCTGGCTGCCATCGGCCAGGGTGACCGGCCGCACCTCACCCAGGCCAGTGCGGTAAGTGGCGAACCAGGCACGTGGCGAATCGACCCAACCACGCTGCCATCCGCCCCAACCCAACACACCTGCCACACCCGCCACACAGAGGCTACCGAGCACGGCCCTGCGCGAATGCCGGTCACGGCGCACGCTGTCGAACACTTGCCGAGCCTGCTCTGCCTGGCCGCCAAGGCCACCAAAGCGCTGATTGATGTTCTCTACGTACGACCAGGCCAGGCGATGCCGCGCATCCTCGTTCAGCCACGCATGCCACTGCGCCTGGATCGCAGCGTCATTCTGCGCCGCGTGCAGCCGTGCGAACCAACCGGCAGCCGCTTGCAGTACGCCATGGTCGAGTGGCGCCCTGCTCATGCCAGCGAGCCATCCAGTTCGGCTTCCAGCAGCAGGCATTGGTACATAGCCTGAGCCAGGTAACTGTTCACACTGCGCTCGCTCACGCCCAACTGCTCGGCGATCTCGCGTTGCTTCATGCCCTGCAACTGCGCCATGGAAAATGCCTCGGCCACGCGCTGGGGCATGCGCTCGAACATTGCCTGCAGTTGCTCGAGGGTTTCGAGGATAACGGCCTGATGTTCCAGCGAAGGCGCAAGTTGCTCGGGCTGGGCGGCCAGCACTTCCAGATAAGCCTGCTCCACCCGCCGCCGTCGCCAGAAGTCCACACACGCATTGCGCGACATACGTCCCAGGTACGCACGGGCATGCTCGTGGTCATTGAACACACGGGGTTTGGACAACAGCCGCACGAACACATCCTGGGCCAGTTCCGCCGCATCATGGGCATTGCCGAGCTTGCGCTGGAGCCACTGGCGAATCCAGCCATGGTGGGAACGGTAGAGTTCCTCCAGGTCGAAACCAGGGGCTGGAGCACTGGGAGAGGCATTCATGGGGCCGGCCATTATGCTAATAGGAATTATTCACAATGGTAGCGTGGATGAATGACGCCGGGCAATTGCGATAAGCAACGCTGCCCGGTTTGGTCATGGCAGGGATGATTTTGCGATCAGGCCGAGGCCTGCCCATATCAAGCAACTGGTCTGCGCTTTCAGCCTAGCGGTCACAGTGAATCCGGGCACCCAGGGCACACAGCGAACACCTGCACCTCTACCAGGTAGCCATCCCCCAGGGCTGCGCCCACGCAGGCCCGCACCGGTTTTGCACAGCCTTGCAACCAGGCGTCGTACACTTCGTTGACCAGGTCGAAGTGGCGGTAGTTGGCAAGCCACATCTGAACCCGCGTCAGCTGCGCCTTGCCGACGTTGGCCTGCACCATCAGGCCGTCGATCACGCTCAGCGCCTGAAGCAACTGCCCCTGCACATCCTGTTGCAGGTCATCCGCCACGATGCCTGCCGTTTCAAACAGGCCCCTGTAACTGACCGCCAGTGACATCCGCGCGCTTGATCCGTAGCGAGTGATCATCGAGGTACCCTCCCCCTCAACCCATCTGGTTGAAGCAGACGACTTTAGGTTGGGTCATGTCCTCGTAGGCGAACCGCACCCCCTCACGCCCAAGGCTCCCATACTTGGCACCACCAAATGGCATGGCATCGAAGCGGTAGTCGGAAGAGTCGTTGATCATTACACCGCCGGCCTCGATACGCCGGGCCAGGTTCAACGCCAGCGACAGGTCGCGGGTGAACACACCGGCATGCAAGCTGTACTCCGGGGCATTGGCCAGCGCTATCGCCTGCTCGACAGTCTCGAAAGGCGCCAGCATCACCACCGGTGCGAAAACCTCCTCAAGCCACAGCCGGCTGACGGGGTCAACGCTTTCGAGCACTGTCGGCGCATAGACCGCCCCCTGACGCTGGTGGCCGCAGAGCAGGCGGGCACCGCCCTCAAGCGCCTGGTTGACGCGTGCTTCGATCTGCCGTGCAGCCGCTTCGGTGATCATCGGCCCCATATCGGTTTCGCGCCGGCCCGGATCGCCCCAGACCATCGCCTGGGTCAATGCCACGAAGCGTGCACGAAACGCCTCGTAGATCGAGGCATCTACGAGAATGCGCTGGGTGCCGATGCAGTTCTGCCCGGCCGCCCAGAACGCGCCCGACACACACGACTCGACCGTGGCTTCAAGATCGCAGTCCTTGAGCACCAGCACCGGGGCGTTGCCGCCAAGGTCCATGGCAAGCTTTTTCAAGCCAGCCCCGTGCGCAATCTGTTCGCCCGTCGCGAAACCGCCCGTAAAGGAAACCATGCGCACCTCACGCACGGCCACCAGCGCCTTGCCCAGTTCGGCGCCCCCTGTGGCTACGGTGACGACGGCCTCCGGCAACCCTGCATCCACCAGGTACTGCACCAGTTTCAGGGCAGAAAGAGGGGCCAGTTCCGAGGGTTTCAGAATGACTGCATTGCCCCCTGCAAGTGCTGGCCCCAGCTTGTGCGCCACCAAGTTGAGCGGGTCGTTGTAAGGCGTGATGGCAAGGATCAGCCCCAACGGCTCGCGGGTGAACCAGCCCTGACGCGATTCGGAGCCTTCATAGGCATCGAAAGGCACCACCTCACCGGCGTTACGCCGCGCCTCTTCGGCAGACAGCTTGAGCGTGTTGATGCAGCGTTTGACCTCTTTTTCGGCCTGCCGCAGGGTCTTGCCCGCTTCATCGACGATCAGGCCGGCAAAGTCTGCCGCATCCCGTTCAATGAGCTGAGCGGCGTGTTCCAGAATTCTGGCCCGGCGGTGCCGGGGCAGCGCCGCACTTTCACGCACACCCTGACGGGCACGGGCGAGCAAGGCAGGCACCGCTTCTGCCCCGAGATTGTCGACGCTGCCGACCAGGCTGCCATCGAAGGGGTTGTACACATCGATCAAGGCGGGTTGCTGAACAAGCGCCCGGGAAACGGAAGTCAGGCTCATGAACGTTGCTCCTCAGGCCGAATGGCCGGCCGTGTGAATGGCGATGATGTCCGACAGCAGGGCAAAAGCCGTTTCGATACGCCCCGCCCCCGGGCCGGACACGGTTACAGCCCCCAGCAACTCGGTGTCGAACGCCAGCGCATTGGTGGCGCCTGAAATACCTGCCAAGGGGTGATGGCCAGGCAGCAGCTTCGCTTCGACGCTGGCTCGCACCGAGCCATCGGCCTCACGGCGGGCACTGCCGATCAGCTTCCAACGCTCGCCCGCCGCCCGTGCCCGCTCGATAGCCGCGCTGTCGATGGCACTGATACCGCTGCACGCCACATCACCCACCTGCAGACAGGCGCCGAGCAACTCATTGGCGAGGATCACCACCTTCAGGCGTACGTCATGGCCTTCCACATCGGCGGTCGGGTCAGCCTCGGCAAAGCCAAGCGCTTGTGCCTGGGCCACCGCCTCGTCGAAGCCAAGCCCTTCCTCCATGCGCGTTAGCACATAGTTCGAAGTCCCGTTGAGAATGCCCTCGAAACCCACCAGGCTCGCGCCCGCCAGGGTCTGGCGCGCCATGCGCAGCACCGGTGTGCCGCTCATTACGGCGCCTTCGTATTCGAACGACACATTGTTGGCCTGGGCCAAGGCCTTGAGCGCCTGGGCATGCAAGGCAATCGGCCCCTTGTTGGTGGTGACCACGTGCTTGCCCGCCTCCAGCGCCCAGCGGCAGAAGGTTGCCGCCGGCTCACCGTCCTTGGGGTTGGTGAATGTGGCCTCGGCGATGATGTCGGCGCCTGATTGCTTGATCACCGCCTCATTGAACGCCTCGGCCGAACCTTGAGGGATTTGCGCCAGCGCGCCCTTCTGGGCCGGCAGCGCGGCCAGCATGGCGGCATCCAGGCCGTCGTGGTCGATCACCGACCCCAGGAACAAGTCGGTGACACCAACGATTTTCAGGCCAAAGCCCAACTCTTGCTGCCAGCGCGCATTGCGTTCGGCGATCAGTTGGGCAAGAGCGCGGTTAACGCCACCAAAGCCAACGAGTGCAATTTTGTATTCGGTCATGGTTTGCTGTCCTGCTCAGGCAGTGGGTCGATGAGGACTAGCGTAAGAGCCGTGCACTGCCAGTTGAATATGGCAATCCGCTGTATTTATTGGCCAATTTGGCCAGTGCAAAGCGCGCACCTGCGCCGGGGCAAAACGCACAACGCCGCCTGGGCGCGAACCCAGGCGGCGTTGTGCTAGCCAATGCAAAGACGCGGTTCAGACCACCGCAGCCAGGACGAACGAAGTCACCGTGTTCTCCACCCCGGGCATGGCAGCGATTTCCTTCCACACATGATGCACCCGCTCCGGGCTGGAGGCCTCGACGCGCAACATCAGGTCGAACTCGCCGCTGAGCACTTCACACTGGATCACCTCGGGGATCTGGCGCAGTGCATCGAGTACCGCCTCACCGCGCATGCGGTCATAGCGGTAGACGAAGATCACCGCGTTGATCAACGACGCCGGCCGTCTGCCCTCACCGATGCGCAGGGTATAACCCTGAATGGCGCCGTCGCGCTCCAGGCGCTCGATGCGCTGGCGTACCGCATTGCGCGACAGGTTCACCTTCAACCCCAACTCGGCGTGGGCAATACGCGCATTGGCGGTGAGCTCGGCGAGAATGCGCTCGTCCAGGGGATCGAGGATGCGCTTCATCGCCCAGCCTGCAACCGGGTTAACAAGGCATGAACACCGGCCAGGTCGTCAGGTGCCAACAGCGGCCCATCACCCGCTGTGCCGACCGCGCTGGCCGGCACCTCACCGTGCCAGGCCCCCAGCTCCGCCAGCAGCCCGGCAGACTTTTCGGGGGCAAACTGCCCCAGCGTAACGATGGGCGCACCGATGTTGCGCCGGTGCAGGCGCCCGGCGAATACCCCTGTCGCGGCATGGGGGTCTACTGCGCTGCCCGTTTCGTGGAACAGCGTGACAATTTCTTCGCGAATCAGCACGTCGTCCACGGCATAGGAGTCGAACAGCATGCGCGCATGCAACCACTGGCGGTTGCCGATGCTCAGCTCGCCACACGCCTCGAAGTGCTCCATCAGTGCCCGGGTCGCCCCACCATCGCGGTCATACAGTTCCCAGACGAAGCGCTCCAGGTTGGAGAACAGCGAAAAGTCCATGACCGGTGACAAGGTCTGGCTGGTTGAGCCACGGCTGTAGCGGTTGCAGTGGATGAACCGGTGCAAGGCATCGTTGCGGTTGGTGGAGACGATGATCTGGTTGATCGGCAGGCCCATTTTCTGGGCAATGAACCCTGCGTAGATCTCGGCAAAACTGGCCGTGGGGATGCTGAACCCGACCGGGCGTATTCCGCCACCGAGCTGCAGCGCTGCATGGAAATAGAACACGATCTGCGCCAGCACACCGACCCAGTTGGTGGAGTTGAAGCTGACCGGAATCAGCCCGGGGCATGGCCAATCACGCAGCAGCGCCGACACCAGCGACTGGCAATCGTCAAAGCTGCCATCCACGGCCACGCAGCTCACGCTGTCAGACGCGGCGCTGCGCATCACTGCAGCACGGTCGGCGGGCGTGCCTGCGCTGGGGTATAGCGCCAGCAAGCCTGCTGCAGGGCAATGCCGCAACGCTTCGATAGCCGCTACTGCGGTATCGCCGTTGCTGGCACCGACCAGCATGACCCGCTCGCACTCCGCCCCCAGAAAGTGCCGGACAAAACGCGCCTGCAACTGCGCGGCAAAGTCCTTGGAGGACCGGGTAGGCCCATGGAAAAGCTGCAGGATCCATTCGTTATGGCCAAGCTGCTGCAACGGCGCAATGCCGCGGTGGCGGAACCCGCGATAGCTGTCGCTGACCAGCGCCCTGAGGGTAGGCTCGTCGAGGGTATCGCCGACAAACGGTGCCATTACCCGCCAGGCCAGTTCGTCGAAGGGCAACCACGACCAGCTGGCAATTTCCTGTGGGCTGAACACCGGCACCGAGATGGGCACATAAAGCCCGCCATCGTCGGCCAGGCCAGAAAGCAATGCCGTGCGGAAATCGACCCGTGTCTCGTTGCCGCGCGTGGATGTGTACTGCATCGGTGCTCCAGATAGCTACGTAAATTAACGATGCGCCATGGCCACCAGCCAATGGCTGAACGCCTGGGCATCGGGGGACAACGCTTCACCCAGGCCGCGTACCAGGAAAAACGACTCGCTTGCCTCGATACGCTGGGCAAAGGGAGCGACCAGCCGCCCCTCCTGCAGCAGATCCTCGACCAGCGACGAGCGTGCCAGCGCCACCCCGAGCCCCAGCTCCGCCATGCGCAGGGTCGACACCAGGGTGTCGAACTGCAGGCCACTGGAAGAGTCGACCTGATCGGCGCCGACCCGCTCCAGCCAGTAGCCCCACCCCTCCTCGTAACCCAGCACATGCAGCAACGGCACACGGGCCAGGTCGCGCGGGTCGCGCAGCGGGCAACCGGCCAGCAGCGCGGGTGCGCACACCGGCACCAGCATGTCGCGGGTCAGGCGCTGCGCCTCTACCCCGGCCCACTGCCCGCTGCCCCAGCGGATTTCCAGATCATCTTCGGCATCCAGCTCCTTGACCCACAGGTTGCTGATGTAGCGGATGTCCACCTGCGGGTGCGAACGCCGAAAGTCGGCCAGCCGCGGGGCCAGCCAGAAGTGCAGGAACGACAGGCTGCCCCGTACTTTCAGGGGCCGACGTTGGCGTTGCCCGAAGATTTCATTGGTGCCGACCGCAAGGCGGCTGATGGCGTCCTGCACCACCGGCAGGTAGGACTGCCCTTCTTCGGTCAGCCCCAGCCCGCGCGGCAGGCGCTTGAACAGCGCCACACCCAATTGGCTTTCCAGGTGACGAATCTGTTGGCTCACCGCCCCTTGGGTAAGGTGCAGCTCTTCTGCCGCATGGGTGAAGTTCAAGTAACGCGCCGACACTTCGAAGGCTCTCAGCCAGTTCAGGGGGGGCAAAGTTTTCTGGGTCATCGGCGGCTTCTCGTGGCTAGGTTCCGGTGGCCTAGTATCACCTGCTCAGGCGGCCTCGGAACCTGGGGCGACGATTTCCAGCGGGGCCGTACGGCGGCTGCGGTACTTGCACGTCAGCCAGTAGGCCAGGTAGCACCAGGCAATGAAGGGCAAGCCGAAGTACAAGGCAACCCGCTGAGCAGGGTCGAAGGCAATGCCGACGCAGGCCAGTACGCAGCAGAATATGGCCCCCAGTGGTACGAACGGATAGCCACGCACCCGGAACTTGAGGTCCTCGAGCTTGCCGCCGCTGGCGATGTAATGACGGCGGAATGCGATTTGGCTCGCCGCGATGCTGATCCACACCACCACCACGGCCAACCCTGAAATCGACACCAGCGCCAGGTAGATGGTGTCGGGGGCAAACACACTGCTCAACAGCGAAGCCATGCCGCCAGCCATGCTCAGCACGATTGCATTGAAGGGTGTGCCGCGGCGCGACAGCGTGGCGTAACGGCGGGGCATGTTGCCTTGGTCGCTGAGGGTCCAGAGCATGCGCGAAGCGGCGTAGAGGCCGGAGTTGGCGGCAGACAGCAGCGCGGTGATGATGACGAAGTTCATGATATCGGCCGCATACGGGATACCAATCATCGCAAAGACCATCACGAACGGGCTTTCAATAACCCCGGCCTGTTCACGCGGCAGCAAGGTGGCCAGCACAAAGATGGTGCCGATGAAGAACAGCGCCAGGCGCAGCACCGTGGTGCGAATGGCCTTGGGCACGTTCTTTTCCGGGTCTTTGGTTTCGCCGGCAGCGATGCCGATCAGCTCGGTACCCGAGAACGCGAAGGCCACTGCCAGCAGGGTCATGGCAATTGACCAGAAACCGGTGGGGAACAACCCTTCACGGGTAAAATTGCCCAGCCCTGCACTGTGCGCCTGCTGGATCTCGAAGCCACCCAGAATGGCTCCGCCGCCCACCACCAGAAAGGCGATGACGGCCAACACCTTGACCAGTGACAACCAGAATTCGGTTTCGGCGAACGATCGCACCGAAATGATATTGCTGATGAACACCGCAGCGCCGAACAGCGCACTCCACATCCATACCGGCGTGTCGGGGAACCAGCGCACCATCAGGATGCCCGCGGCGGTGAATTCGGAGCCGATGGCCACCGTCCAGGTCAGCCAGTACATCCAGGCCACCATGTAGCCGGTACCCGGGCCGAGGTAACGCGTGGCATAACTGCTGAACGAGCCGACTTCCGGCATGTGTACCGCCAGCTCGCCCAGGCACATCATGACCAGGTACACCATGATTGCGCCGAGTATGTAGGCGATAACCGCGCCCAACGGGCCGGCCTGGTTAACGGTGTAGCCCGACGTGAGAAACAGGCCGGTGCCTATCACACCGCCCAGTGCCAGCATGACGATGTGGCGGGTTTGCATATCCTGCTTGAAGGTATGCGCCGAGGCATTTCTAGTTGTGGTTGTCTGCACGGACATTGTGGGTTACTCATGAAAGTTGGCGGGCAAGGACGTAGCAACGACCTCGTCTTGGCAGAGCGAATCGAGTTGCCTTGCATATTGTTTTTGTTCGACTTCATGAAGTGGCACCCACCGCACGGGTGAGTGCTACACGCCAGCCTCAGGCCTGCACCGGGCGCTGGCAGGCGTCTGCGTCAGCGTGCAATTCCTTTGCAACGGCCAGTTCCTCACGCACCGATGCACAGGCCTGTGCCAGGTCCGCCAGCAGGTCATCGGTTTCCTCGATGCCCACTGAAATGCGCACCAGCCCTTCGGAAATGCCCAGCGCCAGGCGCTCTTCCAAAGTGTTCTCGACATGACTGGTGGTGCGCGCCGGGCCATAGATGGTTTCTACCGCGCCGAGGTTGCCGGCCCGATGGGCATACTTCAGCCGCGGCAGCAAACGGGCCACGGTCGGCATGCCGCCCTTCAGCACGAAGCTGACAATGGCGCCAAACCCTCGCATTTGCGCCTTGGCAATGGCATGCCCGGCATGCGTCGGCAAACCTGGGTAGTTGACAGCTTCAACCAGCGGCTCGGTGCTCAGGTAAAGGGCCAACGCCATGGCACTGGCTTGCTGCTGGCGCAGGCGCACTGCCAGGGTCTTGATACCGCGGATGATCAGGTAGGCCGAGAACGGGTCCAGCGCCGCACCGTTGATTTCCCGGTAGTGCCGCACCTGAGCCATCAACGCCTCCGCGCCGCACACCACGCCACCCAGCACGTCACCATGCCCGGACAGAAACTTGGTTGCGCTGTGCACCACTACATCAACGCCCAGCGCCAGCGGGCTCTGGTTCAGTGGCGTGGCAAAGGTGTTGTCGGCCACCACCAGCGCCCCCACCTTGTGCGCAGCGGCGCTCAGCCGACGAATGTCCAGCACCTTCAGCGTCGGGTTGGTGGGGGTTTCCAGGTACAGCAGGTCGCAGCCGGCGGCAATCTCGCGCTCCAGCGCTTCAGTGTCCAAGGTATCGCACAGGCACACTTGCACGCCCATGCGCGGCAGGAACTCTTCGAAGATCTTGTTGGTGCCGCCATAGCTGTCGCGGGTCGACACCACGCGTTTGCCGTTGGACAGGAAGGTATGCAGCACGGCACTGATGGCCGCCATGCCGCTGCTGAACGCGACTGCCGACTCGGCTTGCTCCAGCTCGGCCAGTTTTGCTTCCAGCGTGGCGACCGTGGGATTGCTCATGCGGCTGTAGATGAAGCCCGGCTGCTTGCCCTGCGCCACGTCGTACCAGGCATCGATATCGTTATAGCCATAAGCGGCGCTGACCACGATCGGGGTCTGCGTGGCGTTGTACGGGTGCTGTACCTGCTCCCCGCTCCACACGACCCGCGTCCCCACACCGGCCGCAGCATTGCCCTCGAATTTTTCGTTGTTGTTCATATCCGGTTCCCGCCCAGCTGAGTTGTGTACACCGATGCAGCATCGGCCTTGAGCGGACTATAGGGAGATGGCGGGGGCCTGAAAAACGATGGAATCCGGGTCTGACTGGCGTTTTTTTTAATGGCTGCGGACCGGGCGCTGCAAAAGCCGCCCGGCCACGTGGGCGCTTAGGCCAGGTTGCGCTTCAGCTCGGCGATATGCTCCGGGCCGATGCCACAGCAACCGCCGACCATGCTGGCACCACGCGCACGCCAGTCCTTGGCCCATGCCAGGTAACCCGGCGGATCGAGGTCTTCGCGCAGTTCGTCCAGGCCATCGTTGGCAGTGGCTTCTTTGGGCTGCGGCGGGAAGGCGTTGGCATAGGCACCGATGGCAATCTCGGCGTTGTGTCGCTCGATGACCGAGCGCGCGACATCAATGGCGGCGCCGATCACCTCCGGCTGGCTGCAGTTGAACAACACCGCAGCCACCCCCAGGCTGACTGCGGCTTCGATGGCGTCGGCCACCGGTTCACCGGAGCGCAGGCGCGGAACCTCGTCGACGTCCTCGTCCTGCAGGGTGAAGGACACCCAGAACGGCCTGCCGTCTGCCGGCAAATGGCTACGAATGGCCCGCACTTCGGCCACGGAGCTCTGGGTTTCGGCCAGCCACAGGTCAACATGCGGGGCCAGGCCCTGGAGCAGCGGGGTCAGCACCTCTGCCACACGCTCGGGCTGGAACAGGTCGGGGCGGTAGGACCCGAACAGCGGCGGCAACGAACCCGCCACCCTGACCGGGTGCGCGCCGCTATCTGCCGCGTGCCGCGCAAGCTGGCCTGCGATATGGGCCAGCTGTCGCCCTTCAGCGGCAAAGCGTTCTTCACCGATGTGGAACGGCACTACTGCATAGCTGTTGCTGGTGATGACCTGCGCACCCGCATCGATGAAGGCTGCATGCACGCCCACGACCGCCTCCGGCGCCTCGCTCAGCGCCAGCGCCGACCACTCGGGCTGGCGAAACGGTGCACCGCTGCGCTGCAGCTCTCGGCCCATGCCACCGTCCAGAATTACCATCGTTCGCTCTGCCATATAACTTCTCTGAAGGTTCTTATGAATAAAATTCATTATGGGGATTAGGGTTATAACTATTAAATACCCTATCACCCATTTGCCCAACATATCAGGTATGTACATGCGATTTTCTTCTCTGCTGGGTGCGGGCCTTGTACTGCTCGCAACTGCCACCCAAGCCTTTGCTGGCGCCACGTTGGAGCGGGTTGAATCGCGCAAGGAAATGGTCAACGTGCTGATGGAAAGCTACCCGCCGTTTTCCTTCCTCAATGACCACAACCAGCTCGACGGTTACGACGTGGACGTGGCCAAGGCAGTGGCCGACAAGCTCGGCGTCAAACTGCGCCTGGAAACACCGTCCTGGGACGTGATTGCCGCTGGCCGTTGGAGCGGGCGCTACGACATCTGCATTTGCTCGATGACCCCAAGCAAGGCGCGCGCCGAGGTGTTCGACTTCCCCGTGGAGTACTACGCATCGCCCGCCGTGATCGTGGTCAATGCCTCGGATGAGCGCATCCATGGCGCCAAAGACCTGGAAGGCCGCAAGGTGGGTTCGATCAGTGCATCGAGCTACGAAAGCTACCTGAACAAGAACCTGGTCATTGAAGGCAAGGAAGACCAGAAGATCGATTACCCGTTCGACTTCGTGCAGGCTGCGCCCTACGACACTGACAACGTCGCCTTCCAGGACTTGGGCCTGGGCACTGGCGTGCGCCTGGACGCCATCATTACCAACCTGGTGACCGCGCAGCCGCGCCTGCAGCAAGACAAGCGCTTCAAGCTGGCCGGCGCGCCGCTGTATGAAGAGCCCAACGCGGTAGCCATCGAAAAAGGCGACCCTGAGTGGGATGCCAAGGTACGCCAGGTGTTCGCCGAGCTGAAGGCTGATGGCACCTTGGCCAAGCTGTCGCAGAAATGGATTGGCGCCGACATCAGCAAATGAGCACCTTCCCCCCCTCCCCCAAGCCCGTGGCAAAGCCTGCGGGCGCCGGCCTGTTCGGCTTTCGCACCCGGTTACTGCTGACCTGGCTGGCGCTGTTCGGGCTGTTTGTCGCCTTCTTCCTCAGCTTTGACCTGAAGTTCGCCATCATTCTGGAGAAGTTTCCCAACCTGGCCGGTTTCAAGCTGGGGCCCAATGGTTTTCTGCAAGGCGCCGCACTGACCCTGTTCCTGTGCCTGTGCTCGATGGTGGTATCCGTGCTGCTCGGCTTTGCCGCCGCGCTGGCACGGTTATCCAACAGCGCGGTGTTGGTGGGTGTGGCCAGCTTCTACACCTCGTTCTTCCGTGGCACGCCGCTGCTGATCCAGATTCTGCTGATCTACCTGGGGCTGCCGCAGGTGGGCCTGGTACCCGGCGCCATCAGCGCCGGCATCATTGCCTTGTCGCTGAACTACGGGGCCTACCTGAGCGAGATCTTCCGCGCCGGCATCCTCGGCGTGGCCCGTGGGCAACGTGAAGCAGCATTGGCGCTGGGCATGCGCACGCCGCAGATCTTCTGCCACATCATCCTGCCCCAGGCCATGCGGGTGATCATTCCGCCCACCGCCAACCAGTTCATCTCGATGCTCAAGGACTCGTCGCTGATTTCCGTGATGGGGGTTTGGGAGGTGATGTTTCTGGCGCAGTCGTATGGGCGTTCGAGCTATCGCTACCTGGAAATGCTGACCACCGCCGCCGTGATCTACTGGGTGCTGTCGATACTGCTGGAACTGCTGCAGGCGCGGCTGGAACGGCATTTTGGCAAGGCTTATCAGCGCTGAGGGCTGCACACGGCGCCTGCGAAATCATCTACGCAGGCACGACGCGCAGGAGCGCCACCAGGGCGCTCCCGCATCTACTGCGTTAACTGAAGCCGCTTTGCTGCTCACAAAGCTTTCATCTCGGCAATATCCCTCACCACTTGGTCTGCAGAGTGGTCGAACATCGCCTGTTCCTGCGCATCCAGCGGCAACTCGATAATCCGCTCAAGCCCCTTCTCTGCCAGTACGCAGGGCACACCCATGGCGATATCCGTTCGCCCATACTCGCCCTCGAGAATCGCCACCGCCGGCAAAATACGGTTCCGCCCGTTGGCGATCGCATCGACCATCTGCGCAATGGCCACGCCGGGCGCATCGCAGGCGCTCCCCGTCTTCTTCAACCCCAGAATCTCGCCGCCGCCCTTACGGGTGCGCTCGACAATCTGTTCGATCTGCTCGCTGGACAAAAAGTGCGATAACGGCACCGAGCCAATCTGGCAGTAGCGCATCAGCGGCACCATGCTGTCGCCATGCCCGCCCAGCACCAGCGCCGTGATATCCCGTGCAGAAAACCCGGTTTGCTCGGCGATGAAGCACTTCATGCGCGCGGTATCCAGCACCCCCGCCTGCCCGAACACCTTGTCGCGCCCTAGCCCGCTGACGCGCCAGGCGCGGTAGGTGAGCACATCGACCGGGTTGGACACCACCAGCACCGTCGCTGTCGGCGCGTGGTGTTTGATATCCGCCATGATGCTGTCGAGGATTGGCAGGTTGATGCTCAGTACATCCTGGCGAGACTGGCCGGGCTTGCGCGGCACGCCTGCGGTAATTACCACCAGCTCGGAGCCGTCCAGCATGTCGGCTTTGCCCCCGCCGTAAACCCGGGTATCGGAGCCTGATTCCACGGCTGCCTGCCACACGTCCAGCGCCTTGCCCTGCGCCAGCTCACCCTGCACGTCCATCAGCACCAGCTCACTGCACAACTCGTCCCGCGCGATGATCTGCGCCGCCGCCTCGCCGACCAAGCCGGCGCCCACGATTGAAAGTTTGTTCACCTGACACCTCCCAGCGGCGCGCGCCACCAGGAACACGCCTGCATATACAGAGAAGTATTACCCGCCGAGGCGAAAAGGCCACCCAAAGGCTGATGGCCGGCAACTAACGGGACACTGGCCTGCCCTGCCCGGGGATCAAACGGGGTATTAACCGCGCATCTGCCAGAGGATGAAATCCACTTTCTTCAGGTCGGTCAGCTTGTTGTGCTCTGGGGTCAGTTGGTTGAACTGGTCAACCCAGCTGGCGCCCTGGCTCGATGCGAGGAAGGCCTGGTACCAGTCTTCCATCTTTGCGTAGCAGCCCTTGGCGTCCTCGATTTTTTTGCGCGAATAGTAGGCCGGCGCCTTCTGGTTGATGTTGCGCAGCACATGAATATCCCAGACCGGTTTGCCAGGGTTCAATGTCGCAACCAGCTTGCTGGAGAACGAAGGCTCGTAACGGCCGGTGGCTTCGTACATATGATCGAGCACATCGCCAAACGTAGGCTGCGCGCCCTTCATTTGCTGCATCAACTGGTAGTAGGCGCCATACCAGGAGCGTTCACGCCGCTGCACGCGGTAAAACCCGTTGTACATGCGCTGGAACACTGCGTCGGTCGAAACATCCACCGTTTCCACTTGGTCCATCAGGGCCAGGTATTTCTGGATGCCAGGCTTGGCGTTGATAATGGCAGAGGTCACATCAGTGCTGACCATAGTGTGTACTTCCTTGGTTGGCTGACAGTTGCCCGGTGACAGGCGCTTACTGGGTATCGGTTTGGCCACGTCGCGCTTGAGCGATCATGTCATCAAGTTGTTTGATCAGATCGTCTGCGTCGATCTCTTGAAACGCTCCACAGGACGCAGCAATGATGCGTTCTGCAAACTGAGGGCTGTATTCCGGCGCTGCGCTGGCAGGGTCGTTCTGATCAATGCTCGTGTACCACCATTGGCCTTCTACTTCCTGGCCGTAAAGGCGGCCCTCTTCCTGGAGTGCGAACAGGGTCATCTGAATTTCAATTCCCGCCAGATGGGCATCCTGTGGCATTAGCCGCAGGAACAGTTCCGGAGCACTGATGCCGCCGGCCGCGTGTTGAACAATCAGTGCTTTCACCTTATCGATGTTGCTCATCGCGATGCCCTCTTTATCTCTGCTGCATCCTCGACGCAGGACGCGGGAATACCGTGATCAAGGTCGTTGCCTTGCCAACGAAGAACATCTTGAACTCCAATAGGGACACTTCTTGTCCGGATTCAAAAAAAATGATCAATCTTGCCCATCGCCGTGACTATCTGCGGCAAATCCTTCGTGCAGCGGGTAAGCCTCTCTCCACCGCAGACGTGCACGCGAAGCTGGTTGGCTGGGTTGGGCGCCATGGGGATGCTGCTGATGACCAACGTGATAAAACCACCATCAGGGATTTGAAGGCGCTGGAGGAGCTGAACTACGTTCAGTCGCAAACGGACCCAGAAGATAAACGAGGGTTGCTCTGGTCTGCGGTGGGCCGCAGCCACTCGCTGGTGCTTTCACCTTCAGACGCCATGTCACTCTGGGCGGTTTTCCAGCATGCCGAACGGTTCGGCCTGCAATCAGCCACCGATGAGTTGAAGGGCTTGCGCGACTATACGGAACTGGTGATGCAGGACGGCTCGGTGCGCAAGCTGAACTTCACCAAGCGTATTACTTCAGGGACGCGGTTTACCCAGCTACAGCCGGGCAAGTACAAAGCCCAACACCTCAAGCAGATACAGATGGCCATCCTCGATAACGAAGCCCTTGAAGTCTGGTACCGCCCGCGTAATGCCGACGGGGTCGAGTGTGTCTACCAGCTCAAACCACTGGGCCTGTCCCACCAGGATTCCAATATCTACCTGTCTGCCTATGTCACCGAAGAGCAGTGGCTGGGTAAGGCACCCGCGCCCGACGTGCCACGAGGCAAGTACAGCAGCAACGGGCCCAATACACTCTGCGCGCTGATGCTGCACAGGATTACCAAGGTAGAGCCGGGCAAGCGGATTATCGACGACCCGGAGGGTTACGATATTCACGCAGACGAAGCCCAGACAGACCTGGTGACCATCCACTCCCCTGCGCAAAAAACCGGCCTTCGGCTTAGCCAGAACCTGTACAACCGCCTTGCTGAAAACCCGCTGGATAAAAACCAGAAGCTGCTGCCGGACGGCGACAAATGGCTGCTGACCTGCAAGGTTCGCGATACCCAGGGGCTACGGTTGTTCCTGATGGCAAATGCTGCCGACATCGAGGTGCTGGAGCCGCTTGCCTTGCGGGCGCACATTCATGAAATGCTTACCCTCGCCCTGAAGACTTACGAACAGTGAACAACACGGTTCCAAAAGCACCTTCCTCGTGCCGGTAAATCAACGGACCAAGGGACGAACCACAACAAACAGTACTACCAGGCCCACAAGCCCAGAAGCAACCAGCCACCCGGTCGAGGCCATTGCCTGGAAAAACCCCGGGAAGAAAGGAACCCTCCCAAGCTTGACCAGCGCCAGGCAAAGCCATGGCATCAGGAGGATGTAAAGCAGCGGGATATAAACGATTGCCTGAAGGACTAGCGTCAATCCGCCGGCCCAGTCATTCCAGTGGTGGTTGGACATGGTGATTTCCTTATCTTGAACGTGACGGGGAGTCATCCGCCTCTTGGTACCCCATACCGCCGGTAGTACACAAGGCATGAGCCCCATTTACCATGCCTGTAAACATATCCCCAACCCGCCCCAAAGTGGTCATTTCCAGGAGCGGCCTTGTGTCGCGAAAGGGCTGCAAAGCAGCCCCAGTAATCTATACCTCCGCACCAAACACCGGGTGTACGACAGCTGCCCCGCTCAACTCCTGAGACCTGACAAGATCCCTGTGGGAGCGGGCGAGCCCGCGAACACGGGCGCAGCCCGTGCCACCCACCGTGATGCCTGCTCAACGGCTAGCCGGCGGCGCACTGCGCAGGAAGCGCCAGTCAGCAAAGGCCCAGCCTAATCAGCCGGGGCCTGACCACTCTGCTCCATCACCTTCCCACACTGCTCACTGGCCAATCGACTGATGATCCGGATAGCTTGGTGAATGCCGGCAGTGTTGCGGAAGCTGAGTTGCGGGTTGTGTTCGCATTCCAGCATTTCGTCATGCTGGACCAGGGCCTCGCCGAGCAGTTCGAGGGTCCAGGCGTAGCTTTGGATGGTGGAGAGGCGTTCTTGGTCAGTCATGGCGTGCCTCCGATTGGGCGGAGACGAAGCGGGATTGGCTGACGGTGAAATAGCTGAGGGTCGTCGAGGAACGACGGAGGAGATCGGATGCGAGGGTCCTGCTTGGACTTGAGGTAAGCATGCATGAGGCTCCAAGTTTTAGTTGGAGCTGCCACGATCCTTCCTACGGGATTGGGTGGCAGCTGTGTGCGGGGTAGGAATACCGGGAAACTTGGAAACCCGGCCAGGCCGAAGCCTGCCCACACACAGCCGCCATGACACAGCACGGCAGACACAAAAAAAGCGCCAGCTGTGGTGCAGGGGCGCCTAGTGCATGCGCCAAGTTTACCAACGGGTTCCTACGCCCGGTCACGGGATTTACCGTGACGCAGAGATTTAGCCTCACATTGCTTGGCCGGGCAAGTATGGAAGTTGTAGGAAACGTCTCTGAATAATGTACGAACGGCGCCGAAGCAGCTGCTAACCATACGGAGGACTTCTGCATTTCTACTTACATGCCTGGGCTCATGACCGACCCTCGCTTAATTGATCAGAGCGTCCGCCGCTTCGATTTCAACGTAGTTTGACTCCCCACCACCCTGAGCCCCCGACAACCAACCCCATACGAAATGGAGCGTAGTACGCCCCGCATCATCGACCATGACCCTGCCACGTGACCAACCGGCGAGCATTTCGCCGTCGTTAGTGATGCAGTGGTAAAGCAGCTCGATGGTATCGGGGCCAGATATTCGACCCACCTGGTGGCCGGTCCGAATCCGGCCACCCTGGTAGGTGCTGGTGATCGCAACACCATCGACCTGGTAATGGAAAACCGTGCCAGTGCCAGACAGGCCCTGGGAATTGTTGGCGACTGCAAAACGACGATTGTGCAGCCGGTCTTTGACTTGGGCGAAAGTGCTTTCCATAGCGGTGTATTCTCGATGTTGGATGGAACTGGGGCAGCTAGCTGCCGGTAAATCATCGGAGCAAGCTACGAACCACAACAAACAGTACTACCAGGCCCGCAAGCCCAGAAGCAACCAGCCACCCGGTCGAGGCCATTGACTGGAAAAGCTCGGCAAGAAAGGAATCCTCCCAAGCTTGACCAGCGCCAGGCAAAGCCATGGCATCAGGAGGATGTAAAGCAGCGGGATATAAACGATTGCCTGAAGGACTAGCGTCAATCCGCCGGCCCAGTCATTCCAGTGGTGGTTGGACAGGGTGATTTCCTTTTCTTGAACGTGACGGGTAATCGTCCACCTCTTGGTACCCCATACCCCGGTAGTACACAAGACATGAGGTCGATGCGGCCGGTGTGGGAGCTGGCTTGCCTGCGATGGGCTGCGCAGCAGCCCCATACCCCGGCCTGGCAGGAATAACCCACCAACGGCCTTCAACAGAAGGAGCCAGTTGCCACCCCGACATCTGGCCCACCACTCATCAACGACCTCCCCTATCCCTCCAACTCATGGCCGTTCTGCTCCATCACCTTCCCACACTGCTCACTGGCCAGCCGGCTGATAATCCGAATTGCCTGATGGATACCGGCCGTGTTGCGAAAGCTCAATTGCGGGTTGTGTTCGCATTCCAGCATTTCATCGCGCTGGACCAGGGCCTCGCCTAGCTGTTCGAGGATCCAGGCGTAGCGAGGTGGAGTGTCCCCTTCCAGCCTCCGCCTGCGCAGAAATTCGAGCTCGGCCAGAACGTCAACCAGCGGCGAGTCGAAGGATGGGTTCAGTAGCTGCAGGTCGTGGTGAGAAAACTGGGGCATCTCAAAATTATCTCTAAACGGGAAAATCATTAACTAGAAAAATTTCGGCTCTAACCCCGTAAACACTGGCCAAAACCTGATCGACAGCTAACCATTATCTAAAAACACGTACACCCGTAAGTGGAAAACTGCGAACCATTAAGTCAAAAACACGCAGATCCGCGGGAAAAAACGGGACCAAAAAAGCCCGCACAAAGCGGGCTTCTATTGGTGCCAGGTAGCGAGAAATCGCCATAGGCCAACTGATTCTGGTGCGGAGACAGGAATCGAATGATGGGTGAATAGCCAAGCAAATCATGAGCCTTACCCCAAGCAGCAGCAGAGCGTATCCCTAAACGTATCCCTAAAAATGAAATCACCTCGTTTTAGCTTACTTTCACGGGGGGACCGAGTCTTCCCAGGATGAAAGCCGCCATTTTGTTAGGGCCTTCATCAATGAGTCCTTCATCTTGCATGGCGCTGTACCAGGTCACGAGCGCCGTTTTCACGCCATTGATGTCCTTGCCCCAAACCGGCCCTAGGTGCTGGCCCCAAAGCTCAAGCTCGCGCTCCGTGACGGGAGCTCCCCGACTGAGCAATTCAGCAGTCACCACAAGGGGCGTAGCTAAGTCCGAGTCGATCACAGCATCGGGGATCGACCAGTTCGCTTTGTCCCCGAGACAATCGGTGTAGAACCCCAACTGCTTCACCTGGTCGAGGACGAACGGGTGATCTGATGACTCATCGTGAAGACTGCGAAAATCCTCCAGCGACCTCGCCCCCTCCTTGACCAAGTCAGGAAAAATCCAATGTGCATTTTTACTGGTGTGTGACCGATAGCGTTTCCACTCCGCTTTAAGCGCCTTTTCATCTAAATCCAGTGCCATCGTTCTAAGGATGGGGACCTTCCCTCCCTCCTCGATGGAGAGCGCAGCAAGCGAGGCCGCAGAGGCGTAGCTTTTTGCCTCCAGCAGGAGGCGCGCATCTTTAGCGAGCCTATGGGCATTGACCCTGGCGGCGCTCATCCCAGCAGCGAGCTGTGAGTAATCCAGGGATCCTTTGTACCCGTCCAATTTCCTTGATGCCATTTTGGGGCAGCCTTCCTCATCAGCGTCCGGGGTTAAGATTTCGACCGTTGCAGCCATTGCAAGGATCCTACTGCCTGTTCAAAGAAACGCACAATTCACCTCGGTTCACCTCGTCCACCAGTTCACTAAGCTGGCGGCGCTCCCGCTAACAAAGAAGCGCGGGTTCCCAGCCCCGTATGCTGCCCATACTCCCAGGGTCCCCGGCTGGTTACAGAAAACGGGAGATCGGGACTACCTGTACCGCTGAAGGCGTGAACATATAGGGGCATGGGGTTCCTAGCTAGCCAACTCTATCCAGCGGTGTAACAGGTGTAATCCGTGTAACCAGCACTACTAATCTATTGATTTTAAAGGCCGAAAGCATAGTTACACGCTAGCTTGGCCGCTCGTGCCTTGCAGTGTAACGGTCGGATCTGTGTAACCACCGATAATGAGGTTCTGTTGCTGAGCACTGACAATAGGTCTTTACCATTCTATTTGCCGTTAACACCACGGCATGCGGGCCTGTAAGCTGTACAGGAGGCCGGCTACCAACTCTCTCAGGATCGTTAGCGATTCGTCACCAATCCTGACAGAGACCCCCATGACTACACCCATCCGCCGAGCAACATCCCTTCGCCCAGAACAGTTCAAGCACCTGATCCTCGTAGCATCCGTGACTGGCCGCCTACCAGAGCGCGACGTGATGCTTGTATGGCTAACACACACGACTGGCGTTCGCGTTACCGAGCTGGCCTTGCTGGAAGTCGCAGACGTGCTGTATCCCAGCGGGGCTATTAAACCCGAGGTGTATCTACGCGCAGCCATCACTAAGGGCTGCCGACCGCGCAACGTGTACCTGACCCATCCAGGATGCGTCGCCGCCTTGGAAGCGTGGATCACAATCCGCTTGCGGCGCCGCTGGGGTCTTTCCGACACTGACGAATACCGAGGTCTGCGCCCAAATTCGAAACTGGTCACCACACACAAGGGCCATGCCTTTGAACTGGCGTTCAAGCACCGTGAACTCGCGGGGGGACCAAAAGTGTACCGGGCTTGTGATTCGCTGCAGCAGACCATCAGCAGGCTTTACCGGCAGGCAGATATCAAGCTGGGATCTTCTCAAAGCGGCAGGCGCTCCCTGGCAGCCAAGGTGCTGGCGGCAACAGGAGATGTTGAGACGGTGCAGACTATTCTTGGCCATTCCAGTCTTGATCACAGCAAGCCTTATATGGCCGTGGAGCAAGAGACGGTCCGGTATGCATTCGAGGTTGCACTAGCATAGTGACATCAGTAGTGTTTATTGAATCCATCTTTGCACTGGAATCGACCCTATGCACCTTCAAGACCGCCCTGTGCGGGCCGAGGGTCCCCCGGCTTTCCGAACCACGCCAACTAGGCTGCACACCCTTCAAAGATTAAGGAAACCGCGGCCATGAAGATAATTACGCAAAAGGTTCTTGCTGACGGTGGACCCAGCTGACCCAACCAAAGCGCATTCGTCCTCCTCCCCGCTGCCAACAAAGGACGTTAAATCCTTTAAGGCTGAGTGCGGACAGAAGTACGAGGCAATCTGGTTGAAATACGACGTGAATGGCAGCGTCCCGAACGCGGCTGTGGCAGCGACTTCACCTGACAACTAATTTGGCTAAGGATTTCCGATGGATGATTTAGGCTTCGCCGATGACAAGCCGATCTCTTCACATGATCAAGACCTGCTTGGGCGGTCTGCATTTGCGGCTAATTTGGCAGCGGCTATTGCCAGCTGGAAGAACAAAGAAAGCCTGGTGATCGCATTGATGGGGGCGTGGGGCAGTGGCAAGAGCTCGATCAAGAATCTGGCACTCCAGCATTTCAGCGCAACGCCTGAGCATCAAGTCATCGAGTTCAATCCTTGGGAATGGGGTGGTCAGGAGAAGCTGAGCGCGTCCTTTTTCGATGAGGTTTCTCTCGCCATCAAGCGCAAGGACAAGAGCAACGAAGGCAAAAAGCTGGCCAAGGTGCTGCGCCAATATGGACAGAAGCTCAACGCAAGCGCGGCGCTTATGGAAGGATTCGCCAAGTACCTGCCCCTTTTTCTTGGTTCAGCGTTTGTGACGTCGACACTTGGTGCATGGCTTGAGGAGCCAACGGTTAAGACGGCAATGGCCGTACTGACTACGTTGTCCGTACTCGCAGCCGGTGCGCCGACGCTGAAGAAGATCGGTAAGTTCTTGTTGGATCGTGCAGAGGGTATGGACAAGTCGTCGAAGGAAGCCGAGCTGACTTTAAGCGAAATCCGCTACGAGCTATGCGCCTTACTGGCGAAGCGTGACCATCCATTGCTGATCGTGATGGACGACATCGACCGGTTGTCTCCGGAGCAGATGAAGGCTTTGTTTCAACTGGTGAAGGGCAATATGGACTTCCCAAACGTAGTGTTCCTACTGCTGTTTCAGCGAGACATCGTCCAACTAGGTCTTGAGCGCGCCGGCTTCAAAGGGGCTGAATACCTCGAAAAGATCATCCAAGTACCCTTCAGCGTACCGGCACTGTCCTCTGAGCGGCTGGAGTCGGTGCTGTTCGAGCGACTCAACGCGATCCTGGCCAGCGAGCCACAACTGGCGGCCCAATTCGATGCTGGTTACTGGGGAAGCGTGTACCGGAAGGGACTTAATCAGTTTTTCCATAACCTTCGTGATGTCTATCGTTACACCTCCACGCTCGCCTTCCATTGTCGGTTGTTGCGCGGTGTCGACGTAGCCGAGATCAACGGAGTGGACCTGTTCGCTCTGGAGTGCCTGAGAACCTTCGCCCCGTCCAGTTACGGAGCCTTGTCTCAGCACAAGCGGGTCTTGACCGCCAGGGGGCGAGAAGCAGGACATGGTGAAAAAGACCGCATCAGAACGCAGGTCGAAGGTATCTTCGCACTCGCACCTCAGGACTGTCGCGAAGGAGTAGAACGGATCATCCAGAAGCTATTCCCGACCCTAGATTGGGTCTTCAGGAACACGACCTACGATGGAGCCACGCATGCTCAATGGCTGCGCGAATCTAGAGTGTGCAGCGCCGAGGCCTTCGATCGCTACTTCGAGCTGGCACTTCCGCTTGATGGTGTGTCGAACTCGCAACTCCAGTCGCTGAAGTCGCTGCTCACGGATAGTGAGAAATTTTGCGACATATTGCGCCATAAGGACGAGTCTCAGCAGCGAGTGATATTGGGTAGATTGGAGGCTCACGTAGACGACTTTCCTATCGAACAATCGGATTTGGTGATAGAGACCCTTTTAAACGCCGGAGAGGTCGTAGTTAGTGGCGAATCAACCTTCACCTCACTGTCCCCGGATACGCATTTGTGGCGTTTATTGACGCTCTTTTTAAACCGCCATCAAGAACCGGAAATACGCAGCGAACTACTCTTGCGCGCGTTCGAACGAGCCAAGGGGTTTAACGTTTTCATGCATCTATTGAGCAGGGAATCCTCGCGTCGACTCAAGTCGGAGCCCTGCGAGCTAGATGATGCGGGCTTCGAGCAGCTCAGGCAGCTGTTTGTTTCAGAGCTGCTGAAGAAGGCCGACATAAATCCTGAAGCCTTCCTTGAACATCGGAACTTTGCGTTGTTCGCCTATCGGCTGAATGCCATGGCGCAAGGGGCAGGAAGCCAATGGATTAAGCGCCAGATCACTACCCCTCAGCGTTTTATTCTCTTTGCCCGGTCCGTTGTGGATAAAACCACGCAGTGTGCGGGCGATGTCGTTTCTGAGCATTACTCCATTCGGAGCTCGAAGCTAGACGAACTGCTCGGGATCGAGACTTGTCGAGACTGGATGAGCCAGATACACCAACACACGCTGGATGGGCCGGCCAAACAGGCTGTCGAGCTGGTAGACCATGCCCTGGAAAAACATCAACGAGGGGATATGTCCGATTGGGACTGACTCGACAGGTGAATGATTTGCAGGGGCCACCGCCCCGGTTAGCCGGCAGCCAGTGTGGCTGCTCAACCGAGGTCGGGTCCGTGCCCCTCAAGTATTGAGGAAAAAATGGCAAACATACTTGTAGAGCGGGTCGTCAACAGAGCTGGGATTGCTTGGGTGAGAACGCATGCAACGGATACTGAGTTGTTCGCGCTGTGCTCCAGTGAGCTTCATCCAGAAATCAAGGGCGTTGAAGAAGGATTGGGGCAGGTTACTTGTCCCGATTGTGTTGCGATTGTTAGGCGCTGCCATGAGGTAGACCAATCCGACCTAGCTCCTGAGTACGAAAATGAACTGCTTGCAAAAAAATGGGAAAGGTAACAGAAACCTGCTCAACTGCACCCAAGCCCCGGCCTAAAAAACCGGGGCCGAGGCCGTAGAGAGGGATGCTTTTCGCTCCCATAGATTGAGCAAGAAAGACCACGGAAAAGACCATGGCACGTGTACTCACCACCGAACACATTAAGTGCGCTTACAGTATAGCCGGCCAGGTGATGGACCACGGCTTTTCGCTGAAGCAAGGCGTTGCTCAACTCGTCTCCGAAGGTGTAGGAGCTACCTATGCCCAAGATCTCATTAACGTATATCGGTGCATGCGCTTGGGCCGCTGCTACCACCGCACGATCAACGTCGAAGCGACTGATTATTTTCTACGCCAGTTATTTGAGGACGGTGGGGCGGAGTATCTTTCGCTAGCCATCAACGCTACCCATCAGCACATCAATTATTACGAAGAGCTTCAAAAGCTGACGCTTCACCGCAAGCGAAAGGTGGTGGCAGACCTTGAGCATCTGCTAGACGGATCGGTTATGTCGCACATGGCTGCGTTTGAGGAGCAGGTAGAAGCTGCCCTGCAAGACAGTTCTGAGGCACGTAAAGCTCGTTTGGCGTCTAGGGCGTATCTGATACCTAAGAAAGTTGTCCTGACATCAACGATATTTGTCCGTAACCCTGACGTGGTTGCCGAAGCGCTCCATCGTGCTGCCGGCGTTTGCGAAGCATGCATTCAACCCGCGCCCTTTACTAGAAAGTCAAACGGCACTCCCTACTTGGAGGTCCACCACAAAATCCGTCTGGCCGATGGTGGCCTTGATACCTTGGAGAATGCTATTGCATTGTGCCCCAACTGCCATAGGGCCTCCCACTACGGGTAGGCAACTGTTCAAGGAAAGTCGCATGACTATGATAGAAATTAATATTATTAAACCGTCAAACGACGCGGTTCAGGCCGCTGACAAGTTACAGAAGGACGCTAACAACCATTTGACCTGGCTCCGAAAGGAAACACCTGGCGACTCCGAACAGATCCGCAAAGCCGAGCGAGCATTAGAAGATGCCCGCGAGGTGTATACGCAGGCTCTATACACGCTGTCAGTGAAAGTTAATGAAGTGATCAATCAGGTCACCTCTAAAAATTAGGAATAATGGTATGAATGAAGGCCGCTATCTACTGTACCTCGACATTCTTGGTTTCACAGACTTGGTAGAGACCAAGCCTACCAAGGAAATTTACGATGTCATCGACAGTGCGTTGAATGCCTTCGGGCGTTGGGAAGAGCTGAACGGGCAGTTCAAGACCATTTATTTTTCAGACACTTTTCTTTTCTATCAAGACCCCAAAGGCTATGGCGATTGGGCGTTTTTAGACGTATACGCCATTGGCTCAATGGTTTTGTCTGCGCTTCTGGCAGCAGGAATCGCTGCAAGAGGTGCGATATCGTTCGGAGAGTTCGAGGTAGAACTCGATTCATCAGGTCGACACCAAGTTTATTTTGGCAAGGCACTGATCGAAGCTTACAAGGCAGAGCTACAGGAAAAATGGATCGGGATCACGATCCTACCTTCCGCATGGAAGCCCTACGAGGCTGCTAATCCAGGAGTGATTGAGGCTTTCGCGAAGGAAAATGTATGGCGCCGCAGAGCGGACGGGGTTTTGCTTTTGAATCCGTTGATCAAGCTGCGCGGCTGGTATGGCTTGGCTCTCATGGGTGACGTCGAAAAGCCGTATTCAAAATGGAATGCTCCTGAGTTTCCAAATGATATTCTTGCTCTCAAATTTATCCGGGAAAACGCGGAGTCATTTGCAGCCCTCCAAGACTTCACTAGTCCAGTAGCTATTAAGTATCACACGACCCTTCAATTCTTAAAGGATGTTTTGGGTGATGGGTGCTATGCATGGGGCCACGAAGCATCGCTTGCTGGAAATTTCTGAAACGGTGGGCACGGACAGATTATTAACGAGCAACAACGCTCGACTCGTCTTGGAAGCCAATCCAGACGGCTAATTGGCCTTGATGCCTGATGATTGAGCAGGGCCGTCGAGGAACATCCCCCACAACTCACGGAAATCCGTAATGCTAACCACCGATGTAGACAGCCCAGAAGTGATTGAGCGCGTTCGTCAGACAATCATAGGCCTAAAAACGCGAATGCTTGTTTCCCTAGATGACCCGGCGCAATGGCAGGATGAGTTTGGGCAAGCTATAGCCAATTTTGGTGATTTGTTGGCCAAGGGACGTATTCAAAAGGCGACATTTGAGCGACTGTGCAAAGAAAAGCTTATTAAGCGGTAATGAAGGGAAAAATCCCGCCGCAACCTCAATCGAGCGCGAAGATCGTTGCACCATCAAGCCCGTCGATGCGGGCTGAGTCCGAATTAGTGGGCACTTTCGGTCCTGGGAATTGGGCAAAATGACACAGCAAAAAATCACGCTTTCTGATCAATGTTCAAATGTCGGCTGGTCGCTGACTGAGGTCTTGGCACAGAAGCATGACAGGCGCCTCTGGTCGTTAGATGGAGGTCCAGCCGAGTTGCCAGAGGAAGTTGTCAGCCAGATGTTTACCAGGAGCGGCGCTAGGGTGAGTTATTGCGAGGGAGGCTCTGTCCTTTTGCTAATGAAAGCTGCTGCGCTGGAAACGCTGACTGCAAGGAATTCTTTTGGCAATCGGGTCGATGCGGTTAACAGGTACCTGGAAGCTCAGATGACGATTCTGGCGGAGCACACGTCTGAGATCGTCGAAACCGTCAGGAGTATTTCCCCGGATACACTTGCGCGGAACGTGAATGAACTGTCCAAAAGCTCGACCCTCGCATCATTCTTCCCGAGGGTTAAAGAAGCGTTCATGCTGGAGTTATTCGATCACTTGGGCAGTAACAAACTGGCTGACATCCTATCGGCATTCTCGGTAGCTCCATATGAATACCGTGCTGGATGGCCAGACCTGATCGTGATTCAGAGCGCGGGCATAAAATTGGTGGAGGTAAAAACAAGCGATAAGCTTTTGGACTCACAGCTGCGGTTTGCAGAAGGCATTGCTTCACCCATGGGTTTTGACTGTAGGGTGATCCGTCTGAAAGCTATGAAGTAGTGACCCGATCCATGGGAACAGTTGATCGCAGTCCGCTTACGCCGCCGCTGTGGGGGCGACACTGACGAATACTAAGGTCTGCATAGTGGGCATATACAAATGCGCTCCAACCACCAGTGGGTAGGCTCTAGAAAAAGCCTCGCCTGTAGGCATGCGATAAGTAATACTCAACGTAAAGGACGTCTCACAGTCTTGAAAAGCTAATCAGTAAACAGCCCGCAACTGCGGGCTGTTTCAGGGTTACGCGTCGATCAGGTCCATTAGGGGGATGCCTTTAGCGCCTTCTAGCACATCATCGCGGTCGAGCCCTCTGGCCGAGGGGCCGAAGAGCGGGATCGACAGGTCTGACAACGTCATGCTCCCGCTACCTCGATGATGGTCTGCGGCGAGAATTCGAGAGCCCACAGCGGCAAGTTTCTTGGCCAAGCGATTCCATTCATCGCCGAGGGCCAAAGCGGCTGCGCCTAGCGCGTTGTGCTGAGCTTGGCTACATTCCTGTTTAGCCTTGGAAATTTGAGCATCAAGCACCTCAATTTCCGCCTGCAATGCAGAGACAATCAGTTCTTGGCGCCTTGCATGTTCATCAGCCTCAACGAGCAAGGTGCTAGCTCTCTCCATCGCGGTGCCTGCAGCCTTTTCACCCTCACTGTTACCGGTTGCTACGTTGCGGGCGTAGAGGTTCGCAGCCTCAATCTCAGCTTGCTGTGCCCTCTCGATGGCTAGATTTGATTCTTTTTGGATCGCTTGCAAGCGCTCAAGAACAAGCGTGCGAGTGCTCTCCAGTGACGTAATCGCATTAACTGAATCGGACATGACTTGCCGAGCCGTTATCTTGGCCTGTTTTGCATTCACCAAGCTTTCCTGATAGCTCATCTCGAGTTCAATTCGCTCAATAGCACCAGGAATACTGCGCAAGCGAGCTTCTGCGCTGGAGAGCTTATTCATAGCCGCCGTACTTTCAGGGCTGCCAATGCAATTGCCATGACGGCCCCAGTTACTCGGTGTTGCCTCCCACGCAGCTCTCAGGCCCGGAATGCTATCTTCAAGAGAGTCACGCTCTGCAATCAATTCGTCACGCTGCTTTTTCAGTTCTTTCATGCTCAACACCTAATGATTGGAAGTGGTTATTTGTGGGGCTGGCAAGGCCGCATGTTGCCGACACTACCTCGTGGGTTTAGAGGTAGTGGTTCAAGCGGCCAGTATTTCGTTCTCAGGCGGTTCAGGGATCATCACGACGACGTAGCAGCGCTGCAGTCCGAGACCGGGCAGGCGCACAGAGGTGGAGGCCTTGCCATCTTTGCCTGGCTCTAATACCCGACGCCTCAGCAGCTCTTTGTTCACCGCATTGAGGTTCATGCCTCGGAAGATTTCAGAGCGCCAAGCTTCGGGTAGTACGTAATAGGTTGTCGTCGTGTGCGACGTGTCACCCATGCCGTGCTCCATCGACTTGCGAAAGCCGAGCCGGTCAATAGTGCGCGGGCCGTGTTCATCTACCTTGGCAGCCGTCGATTCCCAGCGCGTAAAGCGGCTCTCTCCAAAACGCTCAATCACCTGGCGCAGGCGTACGAGAATCGCCTCACCTTCCATGTTTCCAGCGCCACCTCGCTCAGCTAACCAGGCATTCAGGCATACGCGGGCGGAGTCGAGCGCCAGGCCGTCTGGCCACCCCGTAACGCCCAAAGCGGTGGCCAGCTCTCCCGCAGCCGCTGCCAAACCGAAGCGGGTTGCGGCCCGCTGGGCCTGGCCGCTAGCAGTGACCGGGAGCGCTTCAGAAGTGAAACGCTCCACGGTGCTGCGTACCATGGCTGTATAGGCGCGCAACTTGGTCGGGTCGCAGAGGGCCGACAGGAAGGCAAGTGCAGGCGAGCCGTAAAACTTGGTCACCCGAGCCTTGAGCGCGTCTGAAAGAGCGGCGGCATCGTCGAAGCCATGCAGTTCCTCGAACAGCCCAAGCCCTTTGCTGGCATCAGCAGGGACAGCAAGCAGACGTACCTCCATACCTGCTTTCAGATCCTTATTTGCCTCGGCCATGTGCTGCGCAAGGGTCTTTTCTCCGGTGGAGAGGAACAGCAAGCGCCACTCTTGAACTTGGCGCCCGCTCATGCCCCGATCATTGGCCCGCGCCTTGCCGGTGCCGTTGCCGAGCATGTAGACCGTTTCACCGATGATCCGTGGGTCACACATCCCGATCTCATCGAGCACCAGCAACCCGTCCGAATGCGCCGCCGCGATACTTTCAAGGGCGTTATCAGTAGAGCGCCAGGAGCGCACCAGGCGCGGCCCACCCCAAACTGACGCCGCGACTTGCAAGTGGGTGGTCTTTCCGCCCGAGCTGTCGCCGTACAGATGGAAACCGCCCGATTCATGCCCAAGCAAATGCAGCACTGCCCCAGCAAAAGCCACGCACACAACGAATGCCAGGCGGTTATTGCCCACACACAATGCACCGATTTGCTGTTGCCACTGCTCCAGCGTGCCCGATTGAGTGACGGGCGGGAGCTGGGCGCCGGCCTCGTAGAAATGAAGATATTCAGTACTAGCCCCTATCTGCCGATCCGGCACCAGATAGGCGTCCCCATGCCAGCCCAAGCGAGTGACCAAGCGGGCGCGCTCGGAACCGTCATAACCTTGCAGGTAGCTCTGTAGGTCGTTGCGCGAATTGCGAGCAGCGCGCACGGGTGCCAGGCGCAGCCCCATATCAACTAGTGGCGCGAGCACTTCCTTGCCAAAGTCGCCCGCCATTGCCCTGGCCGGAATGTTAAGGCGCTTGCTGGCCCCGTCGGGATCATCGAACTCCACCAGCAGGCCCCAGCCGTGGCCCTTTTCGTCACGGGTGCGAGCCAATATCTCTAGCCGTGAACAAACCGGTCGTGCTTCGCCATCTTCAGCGGCATAGAACACCCCATCCTTCGTGACGCGGAAACCGCTCGGGGTCGGGGCGGTTTTCTTCTCGGATTGAGGCTTGGCCTGACCAGCGGCTTTGCTGTGCTTGTTGGGATTGGGCGTGGCGGCGGGTGCGGGGGCAAACAGCTCCCCGGTGCGTTGCAGCTCCGACAAGTGTTGGGCTGTCCAGCCTTTGGATTGGGCATCCGCCGCATCGTCACCTTCGCGCCACTCACCGCCTGGCTCGAAAGTGGGGCGCTCACCGTCCATACCAGCGAGTTGCCTGAATACAGTCATAGCTACCGTCTGAACCGAGGCAGCTCCAAGGTTCCGAAGGTGATCGGCCAGTGCATCCATGCACTTCAAGCCTGGAGCGTCGTTATCTGGCCACAGCAATACGTCACGCCCGACTAGCGCCGCGAAATTAGCCTTCTGCCAAGAGTTCGTCCCGTTAGGCCAGCAGGTGGCAACATGTTTGGGCAACAGCTCGGCAGCCGCATCGGCGGCCTTCTCACCCTCACACAGCACTACTGGCGCCGTTGGGCGTTTAGCCAGTTCATCAAGATTCAACAGCGGACGTAGTTCAGGTAAGCCCTGCCAGCGCCAAGCAAGCGAGCCATTGCCCGAGTGTTTGCACCAAGTGAGTGGCGCAAACACTTTGCGCGCCGAGCCGGTCTCATCCAGCACCAAGTCGAATCGATACAACACCATGAGGGGCTGACCGCTGGCATCGCGGTAGATCCAGACTTTAGAGGGCTTACCGTGCTGCCTGTGCGTCTGCAATACCTTATGCATCGCCTGCTCAGGAATTGGAAGCACTGGTGTCCAGTCCTGTTTCGAGACTTTTGCACTGGGCGGCTTGATGCTTGTGCTGCCTGGCTCGACGCAGAGAAAGGCCGCAAGTTTGTTGCAGGCGTCTATGTCAGTGACGCGATCAAGGTAGCGGACCAGGTCAATCAGATCGCCGCCTTTGTCACCCGTGGCAAAGTCACACCAAGTGCCCTTAGCCAAGTTGACCTTAAGCGAACCTGCGTGCTTGTCAGTTCGCGTAGGGTTTGGAGCGGTGTACTCCTTACCGCCATCTACCCGTTTACCGCCTGGCAACCAGTTAGAAAGGACTTGCTCGATTGACCTGAGGGAAGCGTGTTTGACTTCGGAAAAGCTGGGGCGCTTGCTCATTGGCGATCCCCATACACCAGCTGATAGGTGGACTTGTCGCCGTGCAAGGCCAATGACCGAATCAGTGCTACGGTGCCTTGGACGTCCCAAATAACATTCGCTATTACTGAGTCAGACAGCCTCTCAACATCCGGACCGGAATTGAACTGTGCCATGAGCAAGTGCAAAACGGCGTCGACGCGGGAACAAGCCGCGGTGATTGCATCAATTGGCACACCGGCAGCATTGGTGGCGCATACGGATAGAAGGTCTTCAGGTAGGCACCCTTCAAGTCCCTTGGACGCAGATTTCATTGCGCACCCCCGACGGTTTCCAGGGAGCGGGCAATGCTCATATGTCGGTTGTAGCGTGCGAGGCGGGTAGCAAGGCTGGAATTTGCGTGTAGAGCGGCGAGAGCCATTGCCCGGTGGGCGGCGGCGCGAATTTTGGACGGATTGAGAGCGTGCATGTGAAGCTCCTATTGTTGAGGAGCTGCCACGGATCGTCGCCAAACGATTAAGGGTGGCAGCTGTACGCAGGTTGGCGAACCGGGACAATAGGAACCCGGCAGACCCGAAGGTCTCCCACGCACAGCCGCCATAACGCAGACATGCGGGCACAAAAAAAGCGCCAGCAATCGATATGGGGGCGCATGTGCGCCTATTGTTTCTCGGGTCGCCAAACCCGGTCACTGAATTTGCAGCGACGGACCGAGCATAGCGCCTCGATTTGATAAGAGCAATACGCGAAGCTTGCGCGATCACGCACGACGTCATAAATTGAGGGGGCATACGAATGTACCTCTAACGCCTCCGGTTGCAGCCGGGGGCGTTTTCGTTAGTGCTTAGCGGCGACGGGGCGGACCAGAGACAGCCAACTTAGATGCTGGCCATTGCGAGACTCTGAACGCATGTGCTCCAAGGCTGCGGGATTGGCCAGCAGATTGGGTATTAGTTGCCGCGCGTCTTCGATTACTACGCCCGATGGCACCTCGACGGCCAGCATCACCCATTCCAGCGACGGCCAGGCCAAGAGCAAAACGTGCGCGCCCTCAGAAATGGCACGATCACGCAAGACGCGTAGGTGATCACGTCCCATGGCCACTGCAGGCCGGGCCCCTTCAAGTACTCCGACCGCGTCGAGGACGGTGTGTGGCAGGAAGATTGGAGTCATGCCGCCACCTTGTCGCGCGCGGCAATGCGGGCGCGGGTCCAGTCCAAAACTTCAGACAAGACCCAAGCGACAGGCGCACCGCGAGCGGTGCTATCCGTAAGTTTGACTGGCTGGGGAAAACCGCTTTCAGGCTGGCTCATCAGCTTATAGATCGTCGGACGCGCAAGACCTACCAGGGCGACCACATCTGTTATGCGGATCAGTCGTGTTGCTGGATCAAAACCGAGTGGGTTCGTGTCACCGAGGTCAGCTCTTGGAATTGACGGTGCAAGAGGGTTGTCGCTTGAAGTGCTACGAGTTGTCATAGCTAGTTCCCTGTATTGGTATGAACAGGGCCAACTATTTATGCCGATTCACTGGGGAAAGAAACAGAGAATTTTCTAGGCGACTGGAGTTATCCCCATCTCGCTTCTTCGTAGCACTCTCGTCACATCTATACGACATTCGACCCCGACGAACGGTCGAGGTCGCCAACAACCCGCTGCGCAGCGGTAAGAGGGTCAATTACCCCCTTGATCGAGCCAGCTAGCCAGGTCGTGAAGGTATACCACCCGTTGCACGCGTCCGCCCCACTCACCCTTCACTACGCGCAACGATATCCTCCCTTTGCCAAACGCCCTGAGAAGCGCCGGCATCCCCATGTGCGAAAAATAGTGCTGTCGCACGAGCTCAAGCGGTAAGCACGTGCTGCCATAACGTTTCAGAAGCATGTCGTATGTTTGACTTTCAATCATTTGCCCCCCGCGCCCCATGGCTCTGGACTGAACTCCGCGCCGTTTAGATGTTTTGTGTCCGAACGAAAGAGCGACCAGCAGGAAGAGCTGGGCTTCCGGCTGTTACACTTTCTTGCTGTGTTACACCCGGGTGAAAGCCGACACTGCATAAGGTGTAAAAAGTTTTTCCTTAATATTTTCAATACTTTGCATAACACCGTTACACCGGTTACACCTGATACACCGGCCTTGAAGAGGCTGAGCATCCTCAACCAGATTTGCCCAAATACCCCTGTTCGATATTTCCCACCTTATCTGCTTCATGAATGAGGCAACCGCCCATGGGCAAAATCGTAGGGGGTGATCGCCTCCTTGCGATTTGCATCCAAGTAATCAGCCCACCACTGCACCATGAGCCTACGCTCTTGTATGTGCTCAGCCTTGTGGATGTAGGCGGCACGCACCGTGTTCCTCTCCTGGTGGCTCATTTGCCGTTCTACAGCGTCTTTACTCCAAAGCCCAGACTCAACCAATGCGGAACAGGCCATTGTCCGAAAACCGTGGCCGCATACCTCTGCTTTGGTGTCATACCCCATTCGCCGCAGCGCTTTGTTCACGGTGTTCTCGCTCATCGGTTTCCAATGATTGTGGTCACCCGCAAACACCAGATCGAAACGACCAGTGAGGTTACGAATTCTCTCCAGCACCTCTACAGCCTGTCGGCTGAGCGGCACCAGGTGTGGCGTGCTCATCTTGGAGCCTCGATGAGAGTTCTTCACACCCTCAATAGCCACTCTTTCGCCAGGGATTTCCCACATCAGCCTCCCCATGTCTATCTCTCCCCAGCGAGCGAAGCGGAGCTCACTGGAGCGGATGAACACCAACATGGTCAGCTGTACCGCGAGTTTGGTCAGGCCGCGCCCGCTGTCGGCATCTATCCGCTGGAGAAGCTCAGGTAAGCGTTCGAATGGCAAAGCAGGCCGGTGCGCTGTTTTGCGGGTAGCCGTGGCGCCTTGTAGATCGATCGCAGGGTTGAAATCCAGATGGCCATGCTGAACCGCCATGCGGAGGATGCCCGTCATGTACTGGCGTAGGCGTGCAGCCGTATCCAAGGTATCCCGCTTTTCCGCCGCTTTCAGCGGAACCAGCAGATCCCGTGTTTTGAGCTCCGCAACCGGACGATCACCGAGAGTGGGCAACAGGTGGGATTCAATGCGTCGCCACACGGTGGAAGCATGACCAGGTGTCCACTTACGAGCGCAAGCCGCATGCCATTCCTGAGCAAGCAAACGGAATGTATTCGACCGGGCGTTGGCCGCTTCCTGTTTGTCCAAGCGCGCCTGCTCGATGGGGTCTTTCCCAGCAGCAAGAAGCTCAAGCGCCTGGGCGCGTCGCTCCCTGGCGGCCTTCAAGCCGAGCGCCGGATAGTTGCCAAACGTTGCTAAACCATCACGGCCATCAGGTTTGGTGTACTTCATACGCCAGGTCTTGACGCCTGAAGGCTTCACCAGCAGGTAGAGGCCTTTGCCATCGAACAGCTTGTAGTCCTTTTCCCGAGGCTTGGCCGCATCACATTTGGGATCAGTGAGAGGCACCACTGTGCGCGCCATAGGGATACGTTTCCTTGTCGAACCGAGATATCCCTAACCATATCCCTAAAACGCGTAGATGCCCAGAGACAAAACGAGACAGGCAGAAACCACAAAGCCCGCGCTAGGCGGGCTTTGAGGAGTGTTTCGTAGACAGTCATAGACTTCTGGAAACTGATCTCTGGTGCCGGAGACAGGAATCGAACCTGCGACCTTCGCGTTACGAGTGCGCTGCTCTACCGACTGAGCTACACCGGCGTGTAGCGCAACGTACCACTGCTCACACCCGCAACGCAAACCCCTGTTTCCGCTGGTTTATTGCCCTACCCTCAAGCCCCCTTGCAGCCCTTGGGCGCCAGGTCTTCCTCGATGTCGGTGGTGCACGCCCAGCCGCTGGCCGAACGGGTCAGGGTCAGTGCCTTGCCCAGCACGTTGGCCGGCGCATCCACCAGCGTGCAAGCAATGCTGCCGCTGCCATCTGCCGCCTTGCCGCTAGCGGTGATCGCACAATGCGCGGTCGCCGGCTGGCCACCCAGTTCGGCCACGGCCGCTACGTCTTTCCCGTCATTCAACCGCAGGTCCATCGCCGTCTTCAGCGCGCTGATCTCCAGCAGCCCGGCCGCGGCCTTGGAGCGTGCCTGGTGGTTGGTGTACATCGGTAAGGCGATGGTCGCCAGAATGCCGATGATCGCGACAACGATCATCAGTTCGATCAGGGTGATACCGCGTTGCCCTTTCATGAACATCTTTCCTTTTTGATTCGCTTACACATTGAGGTGGGTTGCGCCCCAACCGGCAGCGGCGCAGTAGGCCTGAACAGACACCTTTTGTCACCCCTGCCCGCTTGGGCGTCATCTTCGCTGAACTACTCTAGTGAGCATCACGGACGCGCGCCCTTGCATGGACGCGGCAAGCTGTTTCCAGGCTTGTCGCCGGGGCAGAAAAAGGACCTTTGCATGACTTCAACTTCACTGCTTTACAGCTGGCACGGCACCGACGCCAACGGCACGCCGGTCAGCGGCCAAACGCCTGGGCGCAGCCCGGCTTATGTGCGCGCCGGGCTGATTCGCCAGGGCATCACAGTGGCCAGTTTGCGGCCGGCCAGCGGGCTGGCGTTCAGTTTGCCGAAGCGGCGGGTGAAGGCGGACCCGGCGGGGTTCAGCCGGCAGTTGGCGACCTTGCTCAAGGCCGGGGTGCCGCTGTTGCAGGCGTTCGAGGTGATGGGGCGCAGTGGTTGCGATGCGGCGCAGGCGGCGTTGCTGGATAGGTTGAAGCAGGATGTGGCCTCGGGCCTGGGGCTGGCGGATGCGTTGCAGCGTCACCCGGGATGGTTTGATGCGTTGTACTGCAACCTGGTGCGGGTAGGTGAGCAGTCCGGCACGCTGGACCGACAGCTGGAGCAACTGGCGGGCATGCTGGAACAGCACCGGGCGCTGCACAAGAGGGTGCGCAAGGCGATGGTCTATCCGCTGCTGCTGTTGCTGACGGGGTTGGGGGTGTCGGCGATATTGTTGCTGGAGGTGATCCCGAAATTCGAAAGCATGTTCTCGGGGATGGGCGCGGCGTTGCCGGCATTTACCCAGTGGGTGATCGACTTGTCCACAGGGCTGAGCCGGTTTGCGCCGCTGTTGCTGGTGATGGGGGTGGTGCTGGGTTTGGCCGTGCGCCAGCTGTATCGGCAGCATGCGCCAGCGCGCCTGTGGATATCTCGGCGGGTGCTGGGCTTGCCGGTGTTTGGCAAGTTGCTGAGGGAGGCGGCGTTGGCGCGGTTTGCGCGTAGCCTGGCAACGTCGTACGGCGCCGGGGTGCCGTTGCTGGATGCGCTGGGCACGGTGGCCAGGGTGACGGGGGGCGAGCTGTATGAGCAGGCGGTGTTGCGGCTGCGCCAGGGCATGGCCAATGGGCAGGGGCTGAACCAGGCGATGGCGGGCGAGTTACTGTTTCCACCGCTGCTGATGCAGCTGACGGCCATCGGTGAGTCCAGCGGCACGCTGGACCAGATGCTGGAAAAAGCCGCCAGCCATTACGAGGAACAGGTCAGCCAGGCGCTGGACCAGTTGACCAGCCTGCTGGAGCCGGCCATCGTGCTGATCCTGGGCCTGCTGGTGGGTGGCCTGGTGGTGGCGATGTACCTGCCAATCTTCCAGTTGGGTAGTTTGATCTGAACATGACTTTATGGACTTTGCTGGCTGAGCAGCCGGCGTACTTCCTCACCTTGGCCACGGTGCTCGGCTTGCTGGTGGGCAGCTTTCTCAACGTGCTGGTGTATCGCCTGCCGATCATGCTGGAGCGCCAGTGGCAGCGTGAGGCGCAGGAGGTATTGGGGCTGCCGCTTGCGCAACACGAACGGTTCGACCTGTGCCTGCCGGCATCCCGCTGCCCGCATTGCGCGCATCAGATTCGTGCGTGGGAGAACATTCCGGTGCTCAGCTACCTGGCGTTGCGCGGGCGGTGCTCAGCCTGCAAAGCGCGTATCAGCCCGCGCTACCCGCTGGTCGAGATAGCCAGCGCGCTGCTGTCGCTGGTGGTGGCCTGGCGTTTTGGCGCTTCGGCCGAGGCGTTGCTGGCACTGCCGCTCACATGGTGCCTGCTGGCCCTGAGCCTGATCGATGCGGACCACCAGCTGTTGCCGGATGTGCTGGTGCTGCCGATGCTGTGGCTTGGGCTGATCGTGAACACCTTTGGCCTGTATGTGCCACTGGCCGACGCGTTGTGGGGTGCGGTGGCCGGGTACCTCAGCCTGTGGGCGGTGTACTGGGTGTTCAAGCTGGTCACCGGCAAGGAAGGCATGGGCTACGGCGACTTCAAGCTGATGGCGCTGATCGGGGCCTGGGGCGGTTGGCAGGTGCTGCCGTTGACGCTGCTGCTGTCGTCGGTGGTGGGGGCGCTGGTTGGCCTGTGCCTGCTGCGTTTGCGCCGGCATGCGATGGGCACGGCGATACCGTTTGGCCCTTATCTGGCGATTGCGGGGTGGATTGCTGTGCTCTGGGGTGATGAAATATACGCCTCTTACATGCAACTGCTTGGATACTGATGGCCACTGCAGCCTTTACCCCTTGGATTCTCGGCCTGACCGGCGGCATTGGTAGCGGCAAGAGCGCTGCTGCCGAGCGCTTTGTCGAGCTCGGCGTGCACCTGGTCGACGCCGACCAGGCGGCGCGCTGGGTTGTCGAACCTGGCCGCCCGGCCCTGGCCAGCATCGTCGAGCGCTTCGGCCCGGGTGTGTTGCAGGCGGACGGCCAGCTTGATCGCGCCGCCCTGCGCCAGCTGATCTTCGCCGACCCGGCGCAGCGCAAATGGCTGGAGCAACTGCTGCACCCGCTGATCGGGCAAGAGATTTTCAGCTACCTGGCCAAGGCGCAGTCGCCGTATGCGGTGTACGTGTCGCCGCTGCTGATCGAATCGGGCCAGTACCACAAGACCCAGCGCGTGTTGGTGATCGATGCGCCGCAGGAACTGCAAATAGCCCGTACCTTGGCGCGGGACAACACCAGTGCCGAACAGGTGCAGGCGATTCTGCAGGCCCAGCTGGCCCGTGAAGACCGCCTGCGCCATGCCGATGATGTGGTGGTTAACGACGGCGATTTGGCCGCGCTGCATGAGCAGATTGACCGCCTGCACCACTTTTACCTGACTTTGAAAGGAGGCCAGCCATGAGCCAGCCGTTGACCGTCGATTGCCCTACTTGTGGCGCACCTGTGGAATGGGCCGAGAAAAGCGCGTTCCGGCCGTTTTGTTCGGACCGCTGCAAACTGATCGACCTGGGGGCCTGGGCAGCCGAGGAGCACAAGATTGCGGGGTCGGAAGAGTCCGAAGATGAGCTGTATTCGGGGGACCTGGAGCCGCGGCACTGAGCTGATTGCAAGGCGGCTGTGCCGGCCTGCGGGAGGGGCCTTGTGTCGCGAAAGGGCCCTCCCACAGAGACCGCGTCAGGTTTTAGATATGATGGCAGAGCCGCCGTGTGATCACCGCTCATCGTCCTTCCAGGGCGCCTGCAGATACCGTGTGCGGTTGAAGGTTTCCAGCCATTCCGGGCAAAACACCACCAGCGCACTGATCACCATGCCGTTGATGAACGCCTCGGGGAACATCATCAGCCACAGGTAGCCGACAAAGTCGCTGAGCCACTCCGGCAGGGCAAAACGCCCGTCCAGCCACAACAACCCTAGCGCCGCCGGTACGCAAACCAGCACGGTGAGCGCTGCCGGGAAGAACCCCGAACAGAAGATATAAACGAACAGGTTTCGCGGCTGGGCGCGCTCGACCACTATCGCGCACACCTCGGTAATGAGCACCGGCAAACCAATCAGCAACAAGCCGTTCACCCCCAGCGCCGCCAGGTCCTGTCGCCCTAGCGCCAGCAAGCCAAGCTGGGCCATGAACCCGCCCAGCACCGCTAGCGGCCAGTCCAGCAACAGGGTGACCGCGGTCATGCCAATAAAGTGGTACGACACCCCGGTATCAAAATCGCGCCTCACCAGCCACAGCGCGAACAGGCAGAACACCGTGCCAAACAGCAAATGCTGGCGGCGCCGGTCGGTGAACAGTTCAACCCAGCGAACCCGGCTTACCGCCCAGATCAGCAACGGCACAAAACCCAGCCAGCCAAGAGTAAGGGTGGTGCCGGACAACACCTGCGCGCTGATCACCTGAACAATACCCTTTGCAGCCATGTGGATAAGATCGAGTCTACACCCATTCTCCCTTTCCTTCGGCTGCGGTGGATTAGTGCCCTCATTCGATCCAGGAAGCATCGGTCAAGCCCGAAGAAATCGGGCGCACCTGTGCAAGCGTTGTCGGTACTGGGCTGATTCCCACGCTTAAACAGCATCTTACCGTCATCGATTAGCGGCTAAGCTTGTCTGCATGGATGACTCAGACTACCTGCGCCTGCTTACCATCCAGGCCGAACAAGCAAACGCCTTTCTCTCCAACGCCCGCAAGTGGGAGCGGGAGCGTTGGGTGTGCCAGCGACTGTTGCAGGGGTTGAACATCCCCTACCGCAGCGAGGACTTCACCCCGGCCGGACAAGAGCCGCCCGATGTGCTGTTCCGCGATGCGGCCTTCGAGGTGTTTTTCGTGCTCGACGAGGGGCGGCGGCTGAACGATGAGTGGCGCGAAGAGCTGCAGCGCCGGCGCAGTGCGTTTTCCCTGGCACAACTGGTGCGCCGTGAAGCGCGCCCGCGGCGCATCAGTGCCACCGAGCTGCTGGCGCGCCTGGCGCCGACCTTGCGCAAGAAAGCGCACAACTACCGGGAACGCGGGCTGGAGCTGAACGAGCTGGACATCATCGCCTTCGCCAGCCTCAAGCGCGAAGTGCTCG
>Ga0213824_1000231_pt1 | contig 48459 bp, 68 predicted proteins | sample MC6MC0906MG_FD_179892 | JGI IMG/M metagenome (GOLD analysis project Ga0213824, IMG submission 179892) | Enriched soil aggregate microbial communities from Iowa State University, Ames, United States - MC6-MC0906-MG | ecosystem: Environmental > Terrestrial > Soil > Unclassified | place: USA: Iowa...
TGGGTATTGGTTTAGCCACTAGGCGCCGATACCCACACGGCGCCCACCTTCGAGGGGCCGCCGAACATGAGAATACTCAAACCCCCGGTCGGCTCCCCGACCGGGGGTTTTGCTTTTCAGGCCTTTTGAACATTACCGAATCACGCTGAGGACACTTTCATGAACTACGCCACTTATTACTACGCAAGCACCTACGCCTGGCGATTTAGCCAATCCCGTTCGGGCCAGCCTGCCGCCTCCGATCGGTCCATCAGTGGTGGCAATGCTGCAGCCAATTTGAATTCAACGATCAGTCGAACACCTCGATAGGGGCCGACCGCGCGGGCCAGAACCCGCCGTCCGCCCAGGGAATCCACGCCATGCCAGCTTCTAACCTCGCTCTGCCCCTGACCCAGCCGCACGCTGCCAACACCACCGTCAGCCGCCGCCTCCCCAGCCCGCACCTGCTCAAGCAGCAGATGCCGCTCAGCCTCGAACACGCCCAGCAGGTCCAGGCCCAGCGCCAGGCCATCCGCGCCATCCTCGAAGGCCGCGACCCACGCCTGCTGGTGGTCGTCGGCCCCTGCTCGATCCACGACCCGCGCTCGGCCCTGGAATACGCCGACCGCCTGGCCGCCCTCAGCCGCGAAGTCGATGACAAGCTGCTGCTGGTGATGCGCGCCTACGTGGAGAAACCGCGCACCACGGTGGGCTGGAAAGGCCTGGCCTACGACCCGCACCTCGATGGCAGCGACGACATGCATGCCGGCATCGCCCTGTCCCGTGGCTTGATGCTGAACATGATCGAGCGCGGCCTGCCGATCGCCACCGAACTGCTGCAGCCAATGGCCGCCGGCTACTTCGACGACCTGCTGGGCTGGGCCGCGATTGGCGCGCGCACCACTGAGTCACAGGTGCACCGCGAGATGGTCAGCGGCCTGGAGCTGCCGGTCGGCTTCAAGAACGGCACCGACGGTGGTGTGGCCATCGCCTGCGACGCCATGCGCAGCGCCGCCGCCGCGCACCGCCACTTCGGCATGGATGCGCAAGGCTACCCGGCGATCATCGAGACCCTGGGCAACCCGGACACCCACCTGGTATTGCGCGGCGGCCACGCAGGCCCGAACTACGATGCCACCAGCATCGCCCAGGCCCGCCAAGGGCTGGCCAAGGCTGGCCTGCAGGCGCGGATCATGGTCGATTGCAGCCATGCCAACAGCGGCAAGGACCCGGCGCGCCAGCCGGCAGTGTTCGAGGACGTGCTGGCCCAGCGCCTGGCCGGTGATAGCTCGATTGTCGGGGTGATGCTCGAAGGCCACCTGTTCGATGGCTGCCAGGCATTGGGCAAGGGCGCGCTGAAGTACGGCGTTTCGATTACCGATGGCTGCCTGGGCTGGGCGGCAACGCAAACCCTGCTGCGCGAGGCCGCGGCCCGTCTGTGAGCGCGCAAGGCAAGCCTGGCGAGACATGACCCAAGCAAGTGCGCTAGGCTTGCCCTTTTCACCCAAGGAGTAGTCCCCATGGCACGCGCCACCGCCCGCCACATCCTCGTCAGCAGCGAAGAAAAATGCAACGAGCTCAAAACCCAGATCGAAGCCGGTGCCGACTTCGCTGAAATTGCCAAAGCCAACTCCACCTGCCCGTCCAGCCGCCAAGGCGGTGACCTGGGCTCGTTCGGCCCAGGCCAGATGGTCAAGGAATTCGACACCGTGGTGTTCAGCGCCCCGATCAACACTGTGCAAGGCCCGGTGAAGACCCAGTTCGGGTACCACCTGCTGGAAGTGACCAGCCGTCAGGACTAAGCCAAGGTCCCCGGTAGTGTTACGCGTGGGAGCGGGCTTGCCCGCGAATGCAAGGGTGAATCCACCGACGCATTCGCGGGCAAGCCCGCTCCCACAGGTTTTTCTGGGGTTCGTGCTGTCATGCATGAGCCTTGCGGGCCTGGCTGCACCCACCCACGCCCTCACCGTCTACGGCGAAGCGCCCCGCTACGCTGAAAGCTTCCGCCACTTCGACTACGTCAACCCTGACGCCCCCAAGGGCGGCACCCTGCGCCGCTCGGCCACCGAGATCGGCCAGTTCGACCACATCCTGCCGTACATCGACAAAGGCACCGGTGTCAGCGAGGTCGATGGCTGGTTGTACGCCCCTCTTGCCGTGCGCTCGTTCGATGAACCCTACACCGTCTACGGCCTGATCGCCCGGCGCATGGAGCGCGGCCCGCAAGACGCCTGGCTGCGCTTCGACATTGACCCCAAGGCCACCTTCGCCGACGGCAAACCCGTGCGCGCCGAAGATGTGCGCTTCAGTTTCGAGAAGCTGATGAGCCAGGGCAGCCTCAAGTACCGCACGCTGTTCGCCGAGGTCGCCGGCGTTACCGTGGAAGGCCCGCACCACGTGCGCTTCGACTTCAAACAGCCGCACGGCCGCACCCTGCCTCTGGACCTCGCCAGCCTGCCGGTGTTGCCCGAACACGATTGGCAACACCGCGACTTTGCCAACGGCACCGGCTTCGACACGCCGGTCGGCAGCGGCCCGTACCGTATCAGGCAGATCGACAACGGCCGCAGCATCACCTTTGAACGCGACCCGCACTGGTGGGCCAAGGACCTGCCGGTGAGCCGCGGGCGCTTCAACTTCGAGCGCATGCGCATCGAGTTCTTCGGCGACACCGAGGTGGCGCGCCAGGTGCTCAAAGGTGGCGGCTACGATTACAACCGCGAGTTTTCCGCCACCGCCTACACCCTCGGCTATAACGGCGCGCAACTGGACGACGGCCGCCTGCAGCGTGCCCACCTCGGCCCGGCCAAGCCGCAAACCGCCCAGGGCTTCGTGTTCAACCTCGACCGGCCACAGTTCCAGGACCGCCGCGTGCGCCAGGCTCTGGCGATGCTCTGGGACTTCGAATGGAGCAACCGGCAGATGATGCGCAATATGTACATCCGCCAGCAGAGCGTATTCTCCAACACTCCGCTGGCCGCGCGCGCGCTGCCGGATGCCAGCGAGCTGAAGCTGCTCGAACCGCTGCGCGGCAAGGTGCCCGATGAGGTATTCAGCCAAGTGTTCACGGCGCCGGTGACCGATGGATCGGGGATCATCCGCACGCAACAGCTGCAGGCATTGGCCTTGCTCGAACACGCGGGTTGGCACCCGCAGAACGATCGGCTGGTGAACGCTGCCGGTGAGCCGCTGACGTTCACTTTCCTCAACGGCCAGGCCGGCGTCGAGCGCCTGCTTCTGCCGTGGAAGCGCAACCTGGCACAGATCGGCATCACCCTGAACATTCGCAACGTCGACTCGGCCCAGTACATCAACCGCGTGATGGCCCGCGATTACGACATGATCGTCACCGGCTACACCACCACCCTTTCGCCTGGGGCCGAGCTGTACAACTACTTCGGGTCTGCGGCAGCCAACGATCCGGGCTCGAACAACCTGATGGTGCTCAAGGACCCGGCGGTGGACAGCCTGATCGACGGGCTGGTGCGCGCCGACACCCAGGCCGACATGCTGCGCCACGCCCACGCGCTGGACCGGGTGCTGCAGTGGAACTACTACTGGATCCCCAACTATTACCCGCCCGGCAGCTCGACGGTGTGGTGGAACCGCTTTGGCCTGCCCAAGGTGCAGGCCGCCTATGACGAAGGCCTGGACAGCTGGTGGGAAATCAGCCCCAGCGCGCTGACCAACGCACAGATGGCCGAGCGCCAGAAGGCCAAGCCATGACGTCCTATATTCTGCGGCGCTTGCTGCTGATCATCCCCACACTGCTGGCGATCCTGCTGGTCAACTTCGCCATCGTCCAGGCCGCGCCCGGTGGGCCGGTGGAACAAGCGGTGGCCAGGCTTCAGGGCATCGGCGGCGGCGCACCGGGCGGGCGAGCCGAGGTGATGCACGGCGAGTCCCGCGCCACCCGCGGCCTGGACCCGAAGCTGATCGAAGAGATCAAGCGCCAGTACGGTTTCGACAAGTCGGCACCCGAACGCCTTTGGCTGATGCTCGGCCAGTACGCGCGGCTGGACTTCGGCCAGAGCTTTTTCCGCGGCGCCAAGGTCACCGACCTGATCCTAGACAAGCTGCCGGTGACCTTGTCACTGGGGTTCTGGGCCACGCTGATCACCTACCTGGTGTCGATCCCGCTGGGCATCCGCAAGGCAGTGCGCCACGGCAGCCGCTTCGACGCCTGGAGCAGCGCGCTGATCGTCGTCGGCTATGCCCTGCCCTCGTTCCTGTTCGCGCTGTTGCTGATCGTGCTGTTCGCCGGCGGCACGTCGCTGAACTGGTTCCCGGTGCGCGGGCTGGTGTCGGACGACTTCGACCAGCTCAGCCTGCTGGGCAAGGTCGCCGACTATTTCTGGCACTTGGTGCTGCCGGTCGGTGCGCTGGTGATCGGCGGCTTCGCCACGCTGACCCTGCTGACCAAGAACGCCTTCCTCGATGAAATTTCCCGGCAGTACGTGGTCACCGCACGGGCCAAAGGCCTGAGCGAGCGCCGGGTGCTTTACGGGCACGTGCTGCGCAACGCCATGCTGCTGGTGCTGGCGGGGTTGCCTCAAGCGCTGATCACGGTGTTCTTCGCAGGCTCGTTGCTGATCGAGGTGATCTTCTCGCTTGATGGCCTGGGCCGCATGAGCTACGAGGCGGCGGTGTCGCGTGACTACCCGGTGGTGTTCGGCACGCTGTTCATCTTCACCCTGGCGGGCCTGCTGATCCGCCTGATCGGTGACCTCTCGTATACATTGCTCGACCCCCGCATCGATTTCGACGCGAGGGCCCACTGATGCTCTCGCCCGTCTCGCGTCGCCGCCTGCAGCGTTTTCGCCGCAACCGCCTGGGTTGGGTGTCGCTGTGGCTGTTCGCCGGCCTGTTGCTGCTCAGCCTCGGCGCCGAACTGGTGGCCAATGACAAACCCCTGCTGCTGGGCTACAAGGGCGAGCTGTACGTACCGTCGCTTAAACGCTATAGCGAACAGCAGTTCGGCGGCCAGCTGCCGTTCCAGCCGGATTACCGCAGCGCCTATGTACGCCAACTGATCGAGGGCCAGGGCGGCTGGATGCTGTTCGCCCCCATCCCGTTCAGTGCCGATACCCCCAACTACGACTTGCAGGTGCCCACACCCAGCCCGCCGAGCAGCAGCAACTGGCTGGGCACCGACGACCAGGGCCGCGACGTGCTGGCGCGGGTGCTGTACGGCTCCCGGGTATCACTGCTGTTCGCCTTTGCCCTGACCGTGATCAGCGTGCTGATCGGCGTACTTGCCGGGGCCTTGCAGGGCTATCACGGTGGCTGGGTCGACCTGCTCGGGCAACGCGTGCTGGAGGTGTGGTCGGGGTTGCCGGTGCTGTATCTGTTGATCATTCTCAGCGGCTTCGTCGAGCCGGACTTCTGGTGGCTGCTGGGGATCATGGCGCTGTTTTCGTGGTTGGCGCTGGTCGATGTGGTACGCGCCGAATTTCTCCGGGGGCGCAACCTGGAGTACGTGAAGGCCGCCCGCGCCCTGGGTTTGCCGGACAGCCAGGTGATGTTCCGGCACATTTTGCCCAATGCGATGAACGCCACGCTGACCTATGTACCGTTCATGCTCACCGGGGCGATCACCACGCTGACCGCGCTGGACTTCCTGGGCTTCGGCATGCCGGCCGGCAGTGCTTCGCTGGGTGAACTGGTGACCCAGGGCAAGCAGCATCTGGAAGCACCGTGGCTGGGGTTCACGGCATTCTTCGCGCTGGCGGTGATCCTGTCGCTGCTGGTGTTTATCGGCGATGCCCTGCGTGAGGCGTTCGACCCACGGCGGTAGGTGCCTGCCCCCTCAGGGCCAACGTTGACTTCATCTTTTCGAGCATGACAAGGAGCATTTGCATGACCCTCAAAGGCAAGACTGCACTCGTCACCGGTTCCACCAGTGGTATTGGCCTGGGTGTCGCCCAGGTGCTGGCGCGCGCTGGCGCTAACATTCTGCTCAATGGTTTCGGCGACCCCACAGCGGCGCGGGCCGAGGTAGCGCGCCATGGCGTCAAGACCGCGCACCACCCCGCCGACCTGTCGGATGTGGCGCAGATCGAAGCGCTGTTCGCCTTCGCCGAAGGCGAGTTCGGCGGTGTCGATATCCTCGTCAACAACGCCGGCATCCAGCACGTCGCGCCCGTTGAACAGTTCCCTGTCGAAAGCTGGGACAAGATCATCGCGCTGAACCTGTCGGCGGTGTTCCATGGCACGCGCCTGGCCCTGCCGGGCATGCGCGCGCGCAACTGGGGGCGGATCATCAACATTGCCTCGGTGCACGGGCTGGTCGGCTCGACCGGCAAGGCGGCGTACGTGGCGGCCAAGCATGGCGTGGTCGGCCTGACCAAGGTGGTGGGGCTGGAAACCGCCAGCAGCAACGTCACCTGCAACGCCATCTGCCCAGGCTGGGTGCTGACCCCGCTGGTGCAGAAACAGATCGACGAGCGTGCCGCCAAGGGTGTCGACCCACAGCAGGCGCAGGCGGACCTGCTGGCAGAGAAGCAACCTTCATTGGCCTTCGTCACCCCTGAGCACCTGGGCGAGCTGGTACTATTCTTGTGCAGCGAGGCCGCAAGCCAGGTCCGCGGCGCCGCCTGGAACGTCGACGGTGGCTGGTTGGCCCAGTGAAGGGCGGCCTGGGCCTGGCGCTGGTCTTGCACCCGTCAATTGCAAGGAGGCCCTATGCGCCCAACCCCTCTGTCCGCGATCCTGGCCCTGACCCTGGCGGCCGCCGCCCCGGTGATGGCCGCCAGCCTCAAGGATGTCGCCCCCTACCCGGAAGCCGAAAAAGGCTTCACCCGGCAGGTCATCCACCTGCCAGCACAAACCGATGAATACGGGTACAAGCTTGAAATTCTTGCCGGCAAGACACTGCAAGTGGACTGCAACCGCCAGCGCCTGGGCGGCAGCCTGGAACAGCGCACCCTCGAAGGCTGGGGCTACAACTACTACCGCTTGGAAAAAGTCAGCGGCCCGGCCAGCACCTTGATGGCCTGCCCGGATGGCAAGAAGACCGAAGCCTTCGTGCCGGTGGTCGGAGAAGGCTTCATGCTGCGCTACAACAGCAAGCTGCCGGTGGTGGTGTATGTGCCGGAAGGTATCGAGGTGCGTTACCGCGTGTGGTCGGCGTCGAAGGACGTGCAGAAGGCTAAAGTGGAGTAAGTATCACCACGCCCCTGTAGAAGCGGCTTTAATGGCTTCTGCAGGGGGCCATTGAATCCCGGAGGTATGGCATGAACGATGTGCTCTGGCGCCCCTCCACGGCGCAGATCGAAGCCAGCCGGATGGACGCCTTCCGCCGCAGGGTCAACCTGCGCTACAACCTGCAGCTCAATGACTACGCGGCACTGCACCGCTGGAGCATCGAGCAGCGGCCGGCCTTCTGGCAAACCCTTGCCGACTACTTCCAGGTCCTATGGCACACTCCACCGGTTCAGGTACTCAGCGAGGGCACGCAGATGCCCGACGCCCGCTGGTTCAGCGGCGCCACGCTGAATTTCGCCGAACACCTGCTACGCCGCCGCGACGATCGCCCGGCCGTGGTATCGGTGCGTGAAGATGGCAGGCGCCGGTCGTTCAGCCATGCGCAACTGGCCGCCGAGGTGGCCGGGCTGCAGAAAGCCTTCAAAGCCGTCGGTATCGTGCCGGGTGACCGTATCGCCGCCGTCATGCCCAACTGCTGGGAAACCTTGGTAGCGATGCTGGCCTGCACCAGCCTCGGCGCGGTGTGGTCGACCTCCTCGCCTGAGTTCGGCCTGCACGGCATCATCGACCGTTTCGGCCAGATCGAACCGAAATTGCTGATCGTCTGCGCAGGTTACGCGTACGCCGGCAAGCCGATCGATCAGGTCGAAAAGATCAACCAGGTGTGCGCCCAGTTACCCACGCTTGAGCAACTGGTCGTGGTGCCCTATACCCGTGAGCAGACGCGTGCCGACGCATTCAGCGCCGCCGAGGTCAGCCTGTGGGACGACTTCTACCAGGCGGGTGGTGAACCCAGTTTCACCCCGCTGCCATTCGATCACCCGCTGTATATCCTCTATTCCAGCGGCACCACCGGTGTGCCGAAGTGCATCGTCCACCGCGCCGGTGGGGTGCTGCTGCAACACCTCAAGGAGCACGGCCTGCACAACGACCTCAAGGCCGATGACGTGCTGTTCTACTACACCACCTGCGGCTGGATGATGTGGAACTGGCTGGCCAGCGGCCTGGCGGCTGGCGCCACGCTGGTACTGTACGACGGCTCGCCCTTCCACCCCGGGCCCGAGCGCCTGCTCGACCTGATCGATGCCGAGCGCATCCAGGCCTTCGGCACCAGTGCCAAGTACCTGGCGGCGCTGGAGCAGGAAGGCCTGGTGCCGGCCCGCAGCCATCGCCTGGACAGCCTGCGGCTGATCCTCTCAACCGGCTCCCCACTGTCGCCGCACAGCTACGACTACGTATACGGCAAGATCAAGGCGGACGTATGCCTGGCATCGATGTCCGGCGGTACCGATATCGTGTCCTGCTTCGTACTGGGCAACCCGACCCTGCCGGTACGCCGCGGCGAAATCGCCTGCAAGGGCCTGGGCATGGCAGTGGAAGTCTGGAACGAGCATGGCCAGCCGGTAACGGGTGAAAAAGGCGAGCTGGTGTGCACCCGCCACTTCCCGTCGATGCCCTTGGGCTTTTGGAACGACGCCGATGGCAGCCGCTACCACGATGCCTATTTCAGCCAATTTCCAGGCACCTGGGCACAAGGTGACTATGCCGAACAAGGCGTCACCGGCGGCATGGTGATTCACGGCCGCTCCGATGCCGTGCTCAACCCGGGCGGCGTGCGCATCGGCACCGCAGAAATCTACCGCCAGGTGGAAAAGGTCGAGCAGGTGCTGGAAAGCGTCGCCATCGGCCAGGACTGGCAAGGCGATGTGCGGGTGGTGCTGTTCGTACGCCTGCGAGATAACCTTGAGCTCGATGAGGCTTTGCGCCAGCGCATCCGCCAGGTGATCCGCCAGTACGCCACACCACGCCATGTGCCTGCGGTGATCGCCCAGGTCAGCGACATGCCGCGCACCATCAGCGGCAAGCTGGTGGAACTGGCGATCCGCAACGTGGTGCACGGGCTGCCGGTGAAAAATACCGACGCCTTGGCCAACCCTGAGGCGCTCGAGCAATTTCGCGACCGCGCGGAGCTGCGCGATCAGGCATAATGGCGCCCTTTTTTTTACCCCGAAACACAGGTGTCCGATGAAAGCTCAAGCCCGCCACATCCTGGTCAAGACCGCTGACGAAGCCGAAAAGCTCAAGCAGCGCATCGCCAACGGCGAGGCTTTCGACGTGCTGGCCAAGAAGTTTTCCACCTGCCCTTCGGGCAAGCGCGGTGGCGACCTGGGCGAGGTACGCCCAGGCCAAATGGTGGGTGCAATCGACCAGGTGATCTTCAAGAAGCCCCTGCGTGTGGTACACGGCCCGATCAAGAGCAAGTTCGGTTATCACCTGGTGCAGACGTTCTACCGCGACTGAGCCCCCGCAGGGGCTAGCGCCGCGCCGCCAGCAATCCAAGGCCGGCGCAGCCCAGCAGGGTGGCACTGACCCGGTTGAACAGACGGCGTGGCCCCGGCTGGCTGAACCAACGCTGCAGGTAGGCGCCCAACCCTGCGTAGATGGCGATCGCCGCCCACTCCAGCAACAGGAACAGCACGCCCAGCCAGAGGAACTGCTCGCTGACCGGGGTGGCGCTGCCAACCGAAACGAACTGTGGCAGGAAGGCCGTGAAGATCAGGATCGCCTTCGGGTTGCCCGCCGCCACCCAGAACTCCTGGCGCGCCAGGCGCCAGCTGCCACGGGGCTGATCGTTCGTCATCAGCGCCTCGCCCACCGGTGCGCGCCACAGCTGCCAGGCGATGTAGAACAGGTAGGCGGCGCCGACCACCTTGATCACTAGAAACAGGTATTCGCTGGTGTGCAGCACCACCGCCAGGCCCATGGCCGCCAGGCCGATCATGCCGCTGAAGGCGACGATGCGCCCGCCACCGGCCACGCACGCGGTACGCAGGCCGTAGCGGCTGGCATTGTGCAGCGACAGCAGGTTGTTCGGCCCCGGCGCCATGTTCAGGGCAAAGCAGGCAGGGATGAATAGCAGCAGGCTCGACAGGTCCATTTTGTTCTCCTGGAAATCTGCCGCTAATGTCAGTGCCTGAGCGGTGGGCGGTCAAGGTACAGCCATTGGCAAAAACTGTACGACCGTGCCCGCGGCGCTGCTAAGCTGCCGAGCTGACCGAGGATTCCTGCATGCCCCGTACCCGCTCCTTGCTCTGGCGTGAACCGGCCCTGCCCTGGGTGGAAAGCCGCCGCGCCTGCCACAGCCGTGCCTGCTACAAGGCCCACAGCCATCCGACGTTTTCGATCGGTGCCGTGGACGCGGGCTTCAGCCACTTCAGCGGCGCAGCCGATGGGCAGCAGCGCCTGACACCCGGCACCCTGGTGCTGGTGCCCGCACAGCGGGTCCACGCGTGCAACCCCGAGCCCGGCCAGGCATGGAGCTACCAGATGCTGCACGTGGCGGCCGACTGGCTGGCGCAACTGCGCCTGGAGTCGGGGCTGCGCGCGGCCGAGCCTGGGGCGCCAGCGCGTATCAGCCGGCAACCCGCGCTGTATCGCGCGTTCTGCGCGTTGAACGAATTGCTGTTTTCAGGCGCGGGCGTTACCGAGAAGGAAGCCGCACTGATCGCCTTCATGGGCGATCATGATTTTTCCGACCATCTGCCGCTGGCGCCTGCACCTGCGCCCAGGCTGGCCTTGCCGGCCCTGCGTGGTTTGATCGCGCGCATCGAAGCCGACGACCCGGCACCGTTGAGCCTGGAGGCGCTGGCGCGGCAAGCAGGCCTTGGCCGTTACCAGTTGATTCGGGCCTTCCGCGCCGCCACCGGGCTGACGCCGCATGCCTACCTGATCAACGCCCGGGTCAACCGTGGCCGGCAGCTGCTGCGCGACGGCCAGGCGCTGGCCGAGGTGGCCTACCGCTTGGGGTTCGCCGATCAAAGCCATTTTCAGCGAGTGTTCAAGGCGCATGTGGGTGTAACGCCCGGGCAGTATCGATAGGCCTCGGCGGCCTGCAATATTCTTCAATACCCGTGCCCGACCTGCCTCCACACTGCGGCTTTCCATTCTGAGAAACCCCGCCCCATGGAGCAGTTCCTGATCGTCGCCCTCGCCCACTTTCTCGCCCTGCTCTCGCCTGGGCCGGACTTTTTCCTGGTCGCTCGGGCTTCGGTCAATGCCGGTTGGCGGGTCGCCAGCGGTGCCTGCCTGGGCATTGCCCTGGCCAATGGTGTGTTCATCGGCGTGGCCTTTGCGGGCCTGGCGGTGCTGCGCGAGGGCAGCGCGCTGTTCATCACCCTGCAACTGGCCGGTGCGGGTTATCTGCTGTATATCGGCGTGCTGTTCCTGCGCCATGCCGGGCAATCCGAGCTGGCAGCTGTCGGCACGCGAGCGGCAGCTGGCGGTTGGTGGCGGGGGCTGGGCATGGGCGTTGTATCCGGCATCCTCAACCCCAAGAACGCGCTGTTCTATGCCAGCCTCGCCAGCATGGTCGCCAGCAGCAGCGCAGGCTGGAAGTGGGCCTATGGCACGTGGATGTTCAGCATCGTGCTGCTGTGGGACCTGTTGGTGGCCATGGCCGTCGGCAATCAACGCCTGTTGCGGCGCTTCTCGCATGCCCTGCCCTGGCTGGAGCGGGCCTCGGGGATCATGCTGATGGTGCTGGCCGGGGTGCTGCTGGTTCACCTGGCGCAGGGCTGAGCAATTGCAGGGTGCTCAGGTCCATCAGGCTGAAATGGCCATTGGCCCAACCGCCGGTGTCCAGGTGCCAGACGTTGCCCAACCGTTTGGCCTGCAGCACCGGGGTATGCCCGACCAACAAGGCCCGCACGCCTTCGACGGCTGCGGTATCACCGTCTTTCAGGCGCTGTCGCGACCATTGGCAGACCTCGCGCACCTGTGCGTCATCGTCGAACAGCAAGCTGTCGCGCAGGATGGCCCAGTCATTGAATGGGCTATCGGCATGCAACAGGCCGATCAACCCGTCGCGCGTCGGCACTTCCATGGCAATCGGCAACCGCAGGAACTGTTCGACAAAGAGCGCCTGTACGTCCTTCGGCAGGTCGATGAACCAGCCACCCCCCGCTGCCCGGTACATGTCCAGGTCGAGCCATCCGCCATTGAAGTGGGTGATGGCCAATGACTCATGGTTGCCCTGCACAGCGTGAAACCAGGGTTTGTCGAGCCACGCCAGGGCTTGTTCGCTGTGCGGGCCGCGGTCGACCAGGTCGCCGACGCTGAACAGCCGATCGACCTCGGGGTTGAAGCCCACCGCACCCAGGCACTGCTCAAGGCGCCGAAAATGCCCGTGAATATCGCCAACGGCCAAGTCACGCCCCTGGCTGTTGGTGGCTACCCGCCGAAACCGGCTCATTACAATGTTCCTCTGCTGCCGCACCCTGGCAGGCGTAAAATGGACGAACACGCAGCACGCCCTGGAGGTGCATCATGCGTACCGCTCTCGTCTGCGCCGTGCTCATGGCGCTGTCAACCAACAGCATGGCACAAGCCACCCCACCTGCGCAGGTCGAGGTGCGCTTCGACCACCCCGAAAAATTCCGCGACGCCAGACTGGACAGCCCAGGCTACGAACGCGGGGCCGACGAATACGTCATGAAAACCCTCACCCAATACCTGCAGAAGCTTGGCCAACGCTACCTGCAGCCAGGCCAGCAACTGGTCATCGACATCCGTGACATCGACCTGGCCGGCCGTTTCGAACCTTGGCACAGCCGGGCCTACGATGTGCGCTTCATGCGCGAGATTACCTGGCCGACCATCGACCTGAGCTACACCCTGAGCCAGCCCGGCATGCCCAGCCAGCAGGCCAAGGAACGGGTAAGCGACAAGATGTACCTCAGCCGCCCGGGACGCGCGGCCAGCAGCAGTGACCGCCTGTATGCGGAAAAGGCCATGTTGAACGAGTGGTTCCGCCAACGTTTCGCGCCGCACCCCGCATCCTGAAATACCCTTCACTGGAACAAGCGATCGCGCCGGTAGTATGCTCGGCCCTTCGACCTGCACCAAGGAAGGTATTCAATCCATGAAACTGTGCGCCGTACAACTGGCATCACGCAAAGGCGACTTGCAGGGCAACCTCAACCGGCACCTGCACTGCATCGAGCAGGCTGCGGCGCTGGGCGCTGAACTGGTGGTGTTCCCCGAGCTGTCACTGACCGGCTATGAGCCCACTCTTGCCCAGCAACTGGCCTTACCTGTTTCCTGCGCCCACCTTGAGCCACTGCAGGCAATCTGTGATCGACTGAATATTTGCATGGCTGTGGGCCTGCCGCTGAGCACGGCGGATGGCATCCAGATCGGCATGCCCATTCTGCGCCCAGGCCATGCGCGCCTGGCGTATGCCAAACAGCGCCTGCACGACGATGAGCTGGCATTTTTCAAAGCCGGTGACCAACCACTGATTTTTACGGTTGGGCAACTGCAGGTGGCACCCGCTATCTGTTATGAATCAATGTTCATCGAACATGCCGAGCAGGCGCGCTCAATGGGCGCGCAACTGTACCTGGTGAGCGTTGCGAAAACCGCCAAGGGCATCCGCGAAGGCCATGAACACTACCCGGAGGTGGCGCGTACCCTGGGCATCCCCCTGTTGATGGCCAACTGCGTAGGCCCAGCCGACAACTTCATCGGTGCCGGCGGCTCGGCGGCCTGGGATAGCCAAGGCAACCTGCTGGCGGTTCTGGACGACCGACATGAAGGCATGATCGTGCTGGACACCGTTACCTGCAGCGCCATTGGCGTGCCGCTGGATGCGCTTGCCGGATGAAATACCTGCTTTTGATCCTGGCCAGTTTTGCCAGTACCTATTACCTGGTGGGGCTGTTGATTCAGGGCCAATTGGCCGACATCGCCGAGGGGTTGCGCCACCGCCCAGACGCTCCATCGCCCGGGCAATACCTGCGGGAAGTGCGGCCGCATGCGCGGCGGGCGCATCGGCACTACACGCTGATGGCGGGGGCGGTGCTGGCAGTGGTGCTCTGCCTGCTGGCGTTCTGGCTCAGCTGAACATGCAGCCTTGGCTAAAAATCCAGAGCCAGGCTCTGACGCCCTTCAAGCGCCAAGAGGTACTGCTTGGCCGGCAACCCACCAGCAAAGCCGGTCAAACTACCAGACGCACCAATCACCCGGTGGCACGGGGCGATGATCGAGATCGGATTACGCCCATTGGCCGCGCCCACCGCCCGCACCGCACTGGGATTGCCGATCTGCCGGGCGATATCGCTGTAGCTGCGGGTCTCGCCAAAAGGAATGGTCAACAAGGCCGCCCACACCTGCCGCTGGAACTCGGTGCCGACAAAGTCCAGTGCCAGCTCGAAGCACTGGCGTTTGCCGGCAAAGTACTCACCCAACTGGCACGCAGTTTCACGCAGGATCGGCAGGTGATCATCCCGGTGCAGCTGGCCCAGACGTACGCGGTTTTCCCGCTCTTCTTCCCACAACACGGCGGCCAGGCACCCGCCACGGGCGACCAGGGTCAAAGTACCGACCGGGGATTGCATGAGGGTGAAGGCGCTGGACATGAGAGGCACTCACTGCGTGGCAAAGTCCGCGCACTCTAACGCTGCCCCCAGGCCAACGCACCCGCTTTCTTGCGCAGGTAATCTTTAAAAAGCGATACGCCTTGCCTCCGTCAAGTCGATTTTCGGGATCAGTGCCCCAGGAATGCGCGAGACGGCAGACAGGTTGTATACCTGAAAATGTTCATTCACCACCTGCTCGGCCATCAGGGTCAGCGAGGGCAAAATTCTGCTGTCCCAGTGCTGATCCAGACCACAGGGCGAATGTTCGCCTTCATCACCCTCGTAAAAGCGCCCAAGCGACTGATCAAGGTCCACGCCAACCATCAGTACCTGCTCGAACCCCAGGTGATACGCCAGTTGCAAGGCCACGTAAGCCACCGTGCGGGCATCGTAGTAACCGGTTGAAAGGTCCTTGCTGAAGGCGATCGAGCGCGCCCGTTTGCTCCACAGCGCCCGGCTGCACACATGGCTGCCGCCGTGTCCACGCAAGCCATCGATCAGGCCCGGGGGTTCGGCTTTGTGCAGCGGATAACATTCGGTGCCAGCCGGGATATCGGCGCCGACGAATTGTTCGGGCCACAACGCCAGGCGTTGGCTGTCACGCAGCGCCAGGGCAAACAGCTCGGGCTGTTGATCACGAAAGCTCTTGTCGGTGCAGAGGTAGAAGAAGGGCTTCACGGCGCACTCGGCGGTGAGCGCGACGGAGCCATTCATGGCGATGACCGGAAGGTGCGCGAATTCACGCATGGGGAACTGCTTGGCCGAGGCGCCCGAGGCGAGAATCACCACGGGGCCCTTCTGGGTATTGCGACACGCCTCGAAACTGGAGAACGCCCCGCGTTCAGCATTGAGCTGCGACGGAAGTGTGTTCATCACGTACATCATCGGTTTGGACTATGCAGAAAGAATACCTACCCTTGCCCAACATGCAGTCAGTTTTACATAACCCTTACAAAATCCGACGAACGGGTCACGTTTCGTTCTCGTGCGCAACCGTCTTTTATTCATTAGTTTCCTTGCTGGTTATCCCTCAAGGAACTAATACTTAAGTCTCAGCCTGGGGAGGCACGAACCATGCAACCACGATTCGTTATCGTTCCAGCTGTGCCCATCGAACGGGACGCCTTCCGCGTTGGTGCCAGGTACTACGCAGCTACCGTGTGCGGTGGGTTCGACATCTATGACAACCAGGCCAAGGAGCGGCTCACGCCCAGCTACCCGAGCAAGGTGGATGCAGAGGTACAATGTCGCCAGTTGAACCAGAAGGTTGAAAAGCGATAAGTACAGCCATGCCCGCGCCTTAAGGAATCAGCTGAGCGTCCGGGGAGCGGGCCCCTATCAAGCCTTTGAAACGCCCCCCTCACCGCGCTGCCAGTCGGCGATCAACCGTTGTGCATTTTCATCACAGTCCATCCCCTGGGGCTTGCCTTCGATACCCGAAATAATCGCCAACAATTGCGCGCGGTTTTGAGCCAGGCGCTGCTGCATCGCTTCGATCTCGGCTACCTTGCCCTTGAGGCTGGCCAACAGACGCTCATGACGCTCCGCGCCCATGGCCGATGCGCCGGTAAGCCTGCCCATTTCCTCCAGGCTGAACCCGGCTTGCTGCCCGCAGGTAATGATTTCCAGCGCTCTCACCGCCTGCTCGGGGTAATCCCGATAGCCATTGCCCAGGCGCCGGGCCGCTATCAGGCCGCTGGCTTCGTAGAAACGTATGCGCGATGCGCTGAGGCCGGTGCGCCGCGCCAGTTCGCCGATTCTCATGATGGGGTGATTTCTCTCTTGACCTTAAGGTTTACTTTAACCTTAGCCTTCTTCGAAACCCACGACCGCCTGGCACCTGAAGGTGCACGGCGCAGCATTTCGGAGAACGTCATGACGCCCTTCCAGCCACTGCTCTTGCCCAATGGCAGCGTTATCCCCAACCGCATCGCCAAAGCGGCGATGGAAGAAAACCTCGCCAGCCCCGACCAGGCCCCGTCAGACCAGCTGCTGCGCCTTTACCAGGCCTGGGCCGAGGGCGGTGCCGGGCTGCTATTGACCGGCAACGTCATGATCGACCCCAGCGCCATGACTGGCCCCGGTGGTGTGATGCTGGATGACAGCCAGCAACTGCTGCGCTTTCGCCAATGGGCCGAAATCGGCAGGGCCCACGGCGCGCAGTTCTGGATGCAGATCAACCACCCAGGCCGGCAGATGCAGGCCAACCTCGGCCAGGCCACTGTGGCTCCCTCGGCGATAGCCCTGGAGATGGGCGGCTTGTCCAAGCTGTTCGCGCTGCCCAAGGCACTGGACGACTCGGAAATTGCCGCGCTGATCGAACGCTTCGCCCGTACTGCCGCGCTCGCCGAAACAGCCGGTTTTAGCGGCGTGCAGGTTCATGCCGCGCACGGCTACCTGCTGAGCCAGTTTCTTTCACCGCTGAGCAACCAGCGCCAGGACCGTTGGGGCGGCAGCCTGGAAAACCGCGCACGCTTGTTACTGGAGGTGATCAAGGCCATACGGGCCGTGGTCTCAACCGGTTTCAGCGTGGCGGTGAAACTCAACTCGGCAGACTTCCAGCGTGGTGGCTTTGAGCCGGCGGATGCCCGCCAGGTGGTACTGTGGCTTAACGAACTGCCGGTAGACCTGGTGGAACTGTCTGGCGGCAGTTACGAGGCACCGGCCATGCAAGGCGATGCCCGCGACGGCCGCACCTTGGCGCGCGAGGCCTACTTCCTGGAATTCGCCGAGGAAATTGCCGCCATCGCAACGATGCCGGTGATGGTTACAGGTGGCATTCGCCGCCTGCCGGTGGTCGAACAGGTGCTGGAAAAAGGGGTGGCCATGGCCGGCATCGCCACAGCGCTGGCGGTTGACCCGGCCCTGCCCCGGCGCTGGAAAAATGGCGAGGCCAGCGCCACGGCAGCTTTGCCGCCCATTCGCTGGAAGCGCAAGGCGTTCGCCGCACTGGCTTACATGGCTTTGGTGAAGTTGCAGATGCGTCGGCTGGCAGCCGGGAACAGGCCAACAGCCCATGCGTCGCCGCTGCGCGCGTTGTTGTTGGAGCAATACTGCATGCTGCGCCGAGTAAAACAGTACAAGCGCATGATGAATAGCCGACTGCAATAATGCGACTGCACGCCCGCGCGCTCTGACCAAGAAGCAAGTCCTGCAAATCGGTGGCAAAACACACGCCGAGTCGGACCGCACCGTGGTGCCGGGCACTTGCTTTGACTACACGCTGGCCCCGTCAGCGCAGCGCAAAACCAGGCGGCCTCCACCCAGCCTGGGGGGATGGGCGGTTCGGGTTACCGAGTGTTCAATCCAGGCATTCCCTGGCCGCCTGGCGCAGCTTGTCACCGGAAAGAAAACTGCCTTTGTAGAAGGTCGCCCGGCTGCCTTCGCGGTTCTCCACCACTTCCAGAATTTCGTCGGAGGTAACTGCACTGGGTGCAGTCAGCCGATAACCGTGGCTGATGGACTTTTGCGTGGTGAGCGGCGCCAGCGCTTGCCACTTGGGCAATACACAAGCGGCATAATCCTGGGGCGATTTGTGGGTCAGCTTACTGGCGGTGGGCTTACCCGGGTTTGCGCAACCGGCGAGGGAAACGACCAGCGCAGCACTGAACAGGATACGAAAAATAGGCATTTGCAATTGACCCCAATGAACAGGGTGCATTTTAGCCATGCTTTTGCCAAAGCACTAATCCACCAACGTAGCACTCCAGACTTCTGTCGCATTCCAAATGCGAATGATTAACTTACAATCAATCGCGCTGAGGGATCAGCACCCATCACAAAAAGCCCGCGCTCACGGGTGCGGGCTTTTTGTTCCTGGCTGCTGTCTAGGCTTTTGAACACATGAGGGCTGCATCCAGCAGCCGACCATGGTCGTACCAGGCATCACGTTGGTAAGCGGTGAATTGATGATGCGTGCCGGTGTTGCGCAACTCGACCAGGCCGTTGGCTATGTTGGGGTCGGTGCTGTCAACGAACAGCTTCACCGAGTCGCCACTGCCGACTTCATACGTCATGGCGCTGCCGTGCAACTCTTCCTTGACACAGCCCAGGTAGTCCGGCGGGCTTTTCTCGGTTATGCCAGACGTATAATCGTGGCCATCACGTACATCAGGGTTTTGTGCACACCCCGATATAAAAGTTGTAGCCAACGCTGACATCAGTATTGCGCCTGCGAATGATAGTGAACTTTTCACGCGACACACTCCAGCTGCCCCCTTCAAGCATTCTGCAAAAAGTAGCGACCGAGAAAAGCCCCTGTTTTAGTTTTATGACCGGTCCATGTTACTCCGCCCCCGTATCAAGCCAATATTCTCGTTGGCTATATCGACAAACTTGGCTTCCTACCGGTGAAGACAGTTCCAACATTTTTGCTGAACGGGTAACTGCTGCCCCTTTGCCATTAGCACAACAGGCCTAATCGTCGGCGACAGCGCCAGGGCTTACAGTGTCTGAGCCATCCATTACCAGGGTGGCTCCACCTCAAGCACCACTCCAAAAGGATATTGGCCATGTCAGTAAAGAAAATCCTCTACGCCTCGGCGATCGCCTTCGCGCTGTCCACCTCCAACGCCTATGCGTTCGCCGAGAGCTGTAGCGATTCCTGGTGGAAGTTCAGCGGGATCGAAGCGTTGACCTGCCTCTTCTCGGGCCAATGGTGAGGAGCCCGAAGCCATGAGACAAACCAGCGCCGTGTGGTTGGCAGCACAGGGCGCTGGTAACAACCCATCACCTTGAAATGGCGTTACGCTCAGTCTTGCTCCGTCAACTCGCACACGCCATTGGCGCCTCCCTTGCCGGTGTAGGAAACACCCAGGGAGCCATCCGGGTTGATCGTCAGCGACACGGTCACCCCACTGCCCTTGGCCTCGAAGTACGCGTCACTGAACTTCTTCAGCTTTGCTTCCTTGCCATCGATGTACACGGGGCCGCCCTCATCCGCGTGCACTTCGATTCCGCCCGGGCAGGTCGCGTTTACCAAGGGAATCTCGGCGTTGGCCATACCGGCTACAGAAAACACCATTGCACCCAACACAAAGCGCTTCATTCAAACCTCCAGATTCAATGGCCGCTGTTCCAGCAATAGCCGAAGCTCAACCATCTTTCCAGTGCGGCCCAAGGCCGCATCGCGATGCAGCTGGATTGCGCCAGGCCATTTGTGAGAAGGTTTGGCCCCCGCCGCCAAGCGGCGGGCGGGTAAACGTTTAAGTGCAAATCATCACGCCGAACGGAAGACGGCTTAAGAGGGAACGTCATGAAGGATTGGATGAAGGCAGGGATCGCCGGTGCAATGCTGGCCTCAGCCGGCGCGGTGCACGCCGACACAGGGCGAGAAGCGGCACAGTTGGAAGGTTTACGCCAACTTGAAGTGAAGCTGGAGAGTAAGTATCAACAATGCATGAAAACCGCCAGAGGCACCAATGCTACCGAACATTGCATGGCGCTGAAGTGGAAAGGCGCTGATGACGCGGTGAAGGCGGCCTATCAGGCCAAACTCACTCACGCACAGGAATACGTCAAAATCAAAGGTGCCAATGAGTCCGCAGAAGTCCCGGCAATGCTGGAACGGTCCCAGGGGCTTTGGGAACAGTACGCCGAAGCGGAGTGCAACGGGCTCTATGAGCAGAGCATCGGCGGAACCATCAGGGGAACTGTTGCCGCTGAGTGTCGGTATCGTATGGCGATTCAGCGGCTGGTTGCTCTGGATGAATGGTGGGCGTCATGATGAGCATCTGCGCACAGGATCGTTAAGCGTTTCCCAGCCATAAAACCGTGCAGTGGGCTGGCGTGAATTGAGCGATCTATGATCAGGAAATCACAGGAGGGTGGCATTCATGAAGCTGCGGATTAGTTTAGCACTCATCACCGCCCTCAGTGGTTGTGGTACCGTCCGAACGCTCTCGGACGAGTCGAAAGCCGTGGATGAATTGGCGAAATGGCACACGCATTGCCACACGATGCCCCGAGCATACAGCGGCGTTGCTTATCAATTCTGTAATCTCAACGGCCCGCCACGATCGGGGGCGCACTGGGCGCCGTTTCCTATCATGTTGGATATGGCTGCGTCAGGGATTGCTGATACCATTATTCTTCCCTACACCGGCTATCAGCAGTACCAACGCGGGAATGTGCCGATTCGCAGGCTGGAGTATTGAGTGGGCACCCCGACCTCTGTCCTCGGCGCACCAATGCAACTGCCGCCTCAACTACCGAGATAGTTTACCTACTGGGTCAAGGAGACCTGCATGAATGAGTGGGCTAGCAACCCTCAATGGTGGATCAGCACCACCGTCGCAGCGGTAATAGGCGTTATGATTCCAAAAATTTATCGAGGTCTTGGGGCTTGGCTTCTGTCCGGCGCAAAAGGCAAGCTTTTGAAAGGCTTGAGGCATCAAAAATACAAAAGACTCAAGAAGATTAAATCCAAGCGTTTCGATAGCGTCGCAATTAATCGTGAAATTACGTTGAACTATGCGCTCTTTGTGGTCTTCGCGTCTACAGCTATAGGTACCCTAGCTGCAGTTATCAACCTCCCCTTTGGCTCACACTTGAGCCACACGTTGACTATCGCCATTAGTCTTTTAATGGCGCTTCCGGCGTTGGCATTTGAGGTAGCCTGGCTTACTGTATCTTCAAGAGTTGACGATTTGCTAAAGTATCGGAAACGCATCAAGCGGGTGCATCGAGGGCTTTATTGATAGCTCATTGCAGCGCAATCCTACCTCACCTTTGAATATCTTGGCGACATCAAGGATGACAGCATGATGGAGAATTCAAACTAGATTCTGTATGAAAAGAGATGTCGCAAACGCCGCATTGAACAAATCAGCGAGCCCCGAGCGGCATAGCCTTTCGCGAGCTCGTTGAAACGTGTCACGATCCGGCGTTTTTCTTTCAGCCACCCAAACATGCACTCGATGATGTTGCGCTGTCGTCTGAATGAGCCTGAGATGGGCTGAAATTCCGACTCGAACTCCTGCCACTACCCCCTCCCAAGCCAAATAATCCCCCTGCCGCATCCGGCCACGGAGGGCAGCACTGGGTCACCATCTTCCTGCGAGGAAGAACATACCTCCAGCAACGCCGGTGATGAAAACGCCGTCCCATATATCGCCGCAAGTAGCGTTACCTGACAAGTACGCTTCGACCTGAGCAGCCAAAAAGAAGATCGCGATCAACAGAGCCACGCCCATGATGCGCCGCTGAACCTTAAACCTGGCCTTTTCAGTTCCGAACCACAGCATGCAATCCTCCTTTCATGATTCATCCTTGGACCCAAGATACCCCGCGCTTTCACTCGGGTCACGGAGCGCGCGCATACATGGAAAAGATCATGAGCAACTACATCGGCGTCATCCTCGATAGCGACCCGCATCGGCGTATTCACAGCGACCCCACCAGGAATGTGCAGTGCGGCGAGGTGGCTGAGATGCTCCCGCTCAAGCAGTGGGAAGTCCTCACCAACGGCACGTACGACAGGGATGAAGTTCAGTACATGCTGGGCGATGCGCGCCATTACGTGCAGCGTGCTGGGCAGCCACACACAGCCAGGCAAAGTACCGGGCCTACGAAGAACTGACCACGTGCTTCAACAACGATGCGACAGCCATGCTGATCTTCAAGATTTGCCCTGCCGCATGGTCGCTGCCCGCTCTAGCGAGGTGGCACCTATTGATGCCACCTCGGCTTCGGCCTCCTGTTTGCTTGACGATTTAAGTATTCAAGTACCGAAGCATTTCGGTCATCAGTTCGATAACCACTGTAACCAGTTGCAACCAGCAAATCTGTCTTACCATCTGAAACTCCTCTTGGGCGACCCTAAAGGAGATGTGCAACACCGCTCGATAAGACGCGAGACATGGGCTGCGTCAGCGGACGTTGGATAACCCTACGGCGCTGCCCGCCAGCGCCTTACCTTCAAAAAGGAAAACGCGACCTTGAGTTAAACGGCATCGTGGGAATGGCAATGGGTCCGGCACCCGACATCGACCACTCATGCCGATCCGGCATACGACCTGCGTCGATCTACCTGCCCCCCCCCGAATAAATCGATGTCACCACCGCCTATCACCCCGTTGGCACTCTGTACCCTCGCCAGCGCCCTAATGGATGTACCCCTATAACGGGAGACTCCTTATGAAACTGATTCGACTCCAAACCTTGCTGATAGCCATGTGCGTCGGCATTGGGTCCCCACTCGCGTTAGCGGCAAGCAGCATGAACGACAACAACAGCGTGGGCTCACCAGGAACGCCGGGCGCTGATAGTGGGAGCAGCCCCAAGGGCGGCGGAGCAAGCGGCTCTGGAACGCACGGGGACAGCCTTGGCACAGGAAATAGTACCGGGAGCAACGGCACTGACAATACCGGGGGAGATGGCACCAACAAGAACGGTCAATCCAGCGGGTCGGATGGCAAGCCTGGCCCAGGTAGTAGCACCGGTGGAAGCGGAACCGGTAGTAGTGGGGCAGGAGGCGGCACAGGAGGCAGTGGTGGCAGTTGATATGGCTGCGGAGCACCTTCAGTGATAACGGTAGAGATGGGCGAACGGGCTCCACTGCCCCTTGAAGCGAAACGAGAAGCCGAACGCCGCAGTCTGCTCTGAAAGCGACCAAGGCCCGGGCGATATACACGGCAGGAACCCCTCGGCGTTGACCCTGAGCTTGCCCGGGAATGGCTCGACCCGAGTGGATCACCGGAGCGGGCTTCGTCAATCCTGAAACAGGGGTTCATGCCGGCAGCGGATTTCCGTTGGTATCCAGTAGATAAGCCGGTGAGTGAGGTCAGGAATGAGGGAGAATCGTGGTTACGCCGATAGACAGCGAAAACCATCAGGGTCAGCTAGAGTTTTGATGAGTGAAAGCACCGCGAGATAACGATCATGCTAAAACAAGAAGCAGATGACGTAATTGAGCGTATCAGGGACGATCTGAAAAGGCACGGCGTGCTCATCGGCTACGATCCAGAGCTGACGCCTGCGGATTTCGGCTGCGACCTGGATCACCACGTTGCTCAGGTCAGAGAGGATCCGAACAACCGCGTATTGCGTATATCGATACATGACGAAGGCTTGTGGAACCAGCTCCGGCAGGGGGCCGTGTATCGCTGTATCGTCAGTGAGTGTCAAGGAAAGCTATTCGGCATTCCCATTACGATAGAACCAAGAACTGATGCGTCCTACACCATTCAGTACAAACTTTAAAACGTCAGCAGGGTAGTTTGCCGGCCATCCTACCCGAGCTGGCGCGATCGGTCCCGGCTGAACCCTCTGCACCTGTTCCGTCGCAGTGAGCTTTGACGTATCGCTTCACCGTGCCTGAGGCGCCTCAAGCAAAGTGGGTGCCGCTGCTGAATGAAGTTGAGATCAGGCGCCAGCCCGAGTATCTGATCACTTCATTTATAGTGAGGCCGTGAAGGGGTTCGCTCTTGCGCCGAAAGCCATCCTGTAGCGAAGATGCTGACTGGAGCACATGTGTACTCCAGCCAGCTGTGACTGCTCTCCGCTCTATTTCGAGCAGGCCGCGAGATGTTCTGTTGCAACCAGGCCCTCGGTGGCGATTCGGCGCGCACGTCCCACGCCCCAAGCCAGTGCCCTGGTCATCGACTCGCCTGGGCGGGAGTCGATGACCTCTTCGTGAAGCGCAGCGCCAGCGGGCGCATAGACGCCGATGAACATCTGCGTGTTGCCCGTCCGCGCCAGCCTCACCTGAACATCGATAAACGTGCCGTCATCGAGCGTTTCGTCGTGCTCTCGGTGGTGGAGTGTGGGATCCGCCCACTGCCAATAAACGTCTCCGCGAATTCGCATGCCGCCTCCTACGACTGAAGTCATTTCGTGTATGGCCAAAAACCACGATAGCGAAGCGCAGCCGCTGCACAACTGGAAAAGGCCGAACTGCGAACTGAATCGGACCGCCGGCCCAAAAACTTCTACACCACCAATAACTTGTACAACTTTTGCCGTGATATAGCGGCCAAGCACGACGTCATGCCTGGAGAAAGTAACTGATTCAGCCGCTAGCCATTGAGCCTCGTAGAACGAGCGCCGCAAGAGCGGACAAAGACCACGCATCACCGGATAATCCTGCTCAATGAGCGGGCGCAACGCCATCAGCTAGGCACGGCGAATGGCCAACCTGAAGCGCATGGCCTCTAATCTGCTCGCCCCGTCAGTCCGTTCGTGTTCCACCCTCGTAAAGGTGGGCTGTGGATCAACGAGCCAAGTGTTACAATCCGCCACTTCAAATCAGCGCTCAAGGCGCTGGACATCCGTGAACGCCGTCAGTACGACACCCGCCACACCTACGCAACCATGTGCCTGATGCCTGGGATGAACCCTGCGTTCATTGCAAATCGGCTTGGCCACAGCGTCGAGATGTTGCTTTCTACCTACGCGAAATGGATCAGCTCCTCCTCGGACTGGAGGGAGCTGGAGAAGCTGCCGCCCCGCGTCGAATTTGCCCAAAATTGGCCCAAAAATGACGAGAGGGCCTAAATACACCTCTGGAACCCCCGCAGGACAAGCACTTGATTTCTACCGCTAACATCACCATGCAGTTTTTTAGTGGTGTTGGCCGGTGGTAAAGGGTTGATTTCATTGGGCTCAGCCCCCCTCCGCTCCCCCTCAATCCCCCATCAGTGGTATCAAAATTGGTATCGCTTCTTGTACCGCCAACTGTCCGCTATCGACCCATAGCTGCCTCTCGCGAAGGGCAGCAATCGGCCAATAGCAGCCGTTGGTGGGCGGCTGCTGTCGACCCATCGCTGCCTGTCAGCACAGGCAGAAATCGGCCACAAGTTGACGTTCGTTCAAGACGGCTCAGAGGAAAAAATATTCGCCCCTTGCTCGGAGCGAGCTTATTTAGCGCCACCGACCTTTTGCGGTGAAGTTAATCTGGCCAGAGCCGGGGTCCATATGCATCATGATTTCTTGAGGGGGCTCAATAAACACGCTAGGAAAACCCCACTGAATGGGCGGCTGGATAACGTCACCACTAGCACTTACAAAAGCAACTCGCATTCCACTTCTGCTTTTCATCAATTTTGAATAGTTGCCATCTGAACTCTTGCCGCCATGCACCAATCTTTCCTCAGGGAATCCCTCAAGATACTCCAGATATTTAATAAAATTATTTTGCTTCGCTACATCCCCTGCCAGATACTTAATAGAGGCGTCTATGCTTTGTTTGTCGCAGAAAAATGTATAGTTAATGCACCAGAGGTCTTTGGTTATTTCATTTTTCAGAGGGACTGACCATTTAACCAGCGGCAACGACCTTGAAGGCATTACTCCATCACTTTCAGCTTCACCCCCAAACAAAGAGGAAAGAACTGTGGATTTAGCCTCATCAAATATTACGCAGACCGGAGCGTTGATTTTAGGCTCGAATTTAGCCAGTTCATTAAACTCTTTGCTTAAAAATATGCTTCTTTGCTCGTCAAATATAATATCGCCTTGACTAACGCATCCGCGAAACATGAAGTTGCTGGCCACGCCCAACTCCAAAAACAAATGAATAGATCCTATGAAATTGTTAACAGATGCAATATTTTCGATATCGTGGGACACTAAAAGTATTGAGTCGGAAACGATTTCTGATATTTCGAAGTTGTTGCCTGGACCTTCATAGTCGTCAGGCACTCCGAAAAATACTTTGGTTTTTGCTATATCCACAAATTGAGAGTACTTATGGTAGATCTCTTCAATTCCAAAATTCTCAATCATGGCGGAATAGCCAAGGACATCTAGAAAGCATATCAATCTATTCTTGTAATGTTTCAAAATACACCTTGAATAAGTTGTTATTTCGAGGACTCATTTCGAGCACTTGCATAGATACGCTACCGTTTCGACAGAATGGTGTCCATTGAGCGCTTCTGCGTCACCGCCCTTGGTCCTGACCGTCCTCTTTTGGCCGACTCCCGCCTGTCGTGACCGGCAGAGAGCGGCCAAAAGCAGACGTTGAGTTTCTTGCCGAGCCTAAACAGCGAGTCGAATCTCTGCGCTTCATTGTAAGTTTGCTGGGCCAAAAGTACCGGTTATTTTCCAAACCGTAGATTGATGCTCTTCAAATTTTCCGCCCAAATCTAATCCGGTGCCCTTTATGGTGGCTTTGAAACCAGCATTCAACCCGTAATCATCCGAGTACGTTAGTGACAAATTGAAATTCTTTAATCCGTTGTTTACGCGAGCGGTGGCAACAGCTTGCCAAAGGGCTTCATGACGGTACCAAGTCAGATTCTCAGGAATTGACGGTGCGTCATGCCCTGTCAGTTTTGCATCAAAAATAATTGCGGAGTTCTCTGCTCCCTTTTTGCCGACGCCGACCGATGCAGAATCTCCAGTTGGGGTTGTAACGCCGAGGCCTGCTGAAAATTCTTGATCCCAGCCGCTGACATGCTCAACCTTGATTTCATTAGCGCCAAGGCTCGATAGAAGCGTTATCACCTCTGCAAACTTATGTTCGAACGCCTGACGGTGAAACGAGCTAGCAGTGTAGTACATCAGAGGATTTGCTGGATGCTGAGCGTAAACAACATTTTCTCGCGGATGACCTGGCGGAAAAATAAGATTCATTTTCTTAGATTCTGAATAGCTGAGAGTGGTGAGATCAGCCCCTTTATCCAAAGCCTCCATAATTGTTTTAATTAGATCTACGGCTTGCTTGCCGAGAGTGATGGCAAATGGCTCTCCATAAAAGGAGAACACTGAATTAGCGATCTTCTGTACGAAAGTTTCTTCAGGCGCTACTTGTGCCATCTGGACTTCGCGCATTGCTTCAGCTGTTTTATCCGGGACCACGACAATCAGTCTATGGCCAATCTCGTAGCTGTCATCCATGAGGATTTCGATACTCTAAGTAGATTGATAAATGGTGGTTTTCAGAGCCTACTCGATTTGGAAAGGAACTCCAACTGCGAGCTGGTTGATCTCTACCTGATCTATTCGCTGGTACGCCTATGACATGGATGACATTTTGAGCCGATGCTGTCAGCTTTTGGCCGCGAGCGGTCCTAGGCGAAGGGCAGCTATGGGTCGATAGCGGCCATTCACTTGCCGCAGGCTTCACGCCGGGTAGCGGTTTTCAAAACCGTGGCATAAACGCCCGATCCATGCGGCGCCAGAAGCGAAATCGATTCCAAAACAAAGACGAAACGGCACGGCTACAGGCCGCATACTGCAAGGGGCGCCGTTTGGGTTTTGGAATCGATTTAAGCGACTTTCACGAGGCTCTTCGTCATGACGCAAAGTGAATTCTTCAAGCGCCTTGGCGCGCCGCTCAAGAACACCCGTTGGTCGTGGGGTGCTCTTCGAACGGGTGGCGCTCTTGTGCTCAGACTATGAAAAGATCGCACAAGGGAGTTCGACGGGCACTGCTTCGCAATGCTCACACATCACAAAAGATACGCGCATAACCAAGGAAACCCCGGATACAAGGAGCGCAATCGTCACGTAGAGGAAATACGTGGCGGAACTTGCTGCTACATGGTCATGTGCCAAGTAGAAGACGTTGCGGCCACCCCCCGTTAGATACGCAGCTTTGACCAGGAAAACGTCTACCTTGGAGGGACCTTGCGTGAGTTCGAAGGGGACTGGTGGATCGAGATCGTGAAGCCGATCCCCGCTGCCGAGCTGTTCAGGCCAGTACTGCAGCAGTAGCGTAAGAATCACAGCTCAGGCCGCGCCGTTAGCGGCCTATGCATCGCAGCTGTCTAATATGCATTGGCGAGTTTGGGCGACTTTCGCCCAGTAAAACCGAGAAACATCAGCGCGGTTTTAGACAGCCAAAGCACCCTCCTCCGGCGTTCTGCCGACCCCTCCTCTTTTACTTTTTGGCCGGCCGCAGTATCTCGTGCACGTAGTAGTTCGGCTCTGGCTCGATGTACTTGAACAGTCCGCACGCGTACCACTCCTCGTGCTCGGCCAAGCCGTACAGCCGCGCCGACTCGACAAACTCGAGCATCTCGCACAACTGATCAGGATCCACCTCTCGGCGCCGGTGCGCCGCCTTTGCCATCTCGCTCAGGACCGCCGCAAGGCCATCTGGGTCGGTGGCCAATTCGCACTGGTCGTTGAGCTCATCCAGCCAGGCTCTCGGCAATGTGCTCATCATTCTGCCCGGCACCACCACGACTGCGCGTACAGCACACCGTCGATATCCTCGATGCCGTTGATGTTCATCCCGAGCTGGGCCATCCCGTTGACCTTGGCGTCGTGCAGTCGCGGGATGATGTCGCCGCTGGCGTCGGGTTGAACACCCAGGCCTGGGTGGCCACCCGGCCAAGCGGCTCACTGTGGTGGTCGCCGATGTGGATGTCGGCCCGCAGGGGCTTGATCTTCCTGAGCTGATCGTTGGGGATGGCCACGCCATTCACGCGGCGGCGCACGAGGAGGAAGTACATGGGGCACCAATACTGTATATGGATACAGTATCGTATCCACAGATCGCGCTCGACAGCAACTCGGTCAGCCGGGCGGCATCAGGGAGTCGCGTTCTCGCTCGCACTGCTGCCCGGCGATCCGGGCGAGGTCATAAGCTTTCGCCAGCTCTCCCGCTCTCGCATCAGCCCGTGCGAACAGGTCGGAGAGCACCATGGCGGCGCGGGTGGCTGCCTGGCCTCGGGCGACAGCGGCGGTATCCGTGCCGGGACAACTGACGGCGGCGGCGAAATTGGCGGCGTCACCGCGCACCCGCTGACCAGCAGGATCAGCGCCAGCGGCGCCAGCACCAGCAATCGTTCGTTCTTCCTGAGCATGAGCTCTCGCCTCCTCCTGCGCCGCAGCGCGTCGTTGTTCTTCCTGCCGGGCGCCGCGCTCGCCGATCACCTCGGCCAGGCGGTCGCCGCTGTCTCGTTGTGCTGATGCGACGGCGGCCTCGGCACGCTCGACCGAGCGGCCGTGCTGGTACGTCAGCCAGTAGGTACCCAGGAGGGCAAGCAGCAGCGCGCACCTGATGACCAAGGACTTCATGCCAGCACCCGCAGCGCCAGGTCATACAGCGCCTTTCGCTCTGCCGCGCCATGTGGAACCCGGCCCGGCTGGCCGGTGTTGATGACGCTGCCGATATCCTGGATGCGGCCGGCGTCGGCCATCTCGTTCAACCCGTGCTTCGCCCACCACCAGGCGGCGGACTGGGCAGCGTGCTCGGCCTGCTCGAGCAACCCAGGGTCGTCTTCCAGCGGCAGGCCAAGGCCGGCGCCAGCGGCGCGGTAGTTGGAGCGGCCGGTGACCTGCAGCAGGCCACGCCCGCGGTACTGCCAGCCATCACCGGATGACTCGGGGCCGTTGCCCATCCGGCCGCCGTAGACCTTGTTAGCGATCTTCTCAGGCTGGCGGGCGTAGCCGGGCGCGGTCTGGCTGGTGAACCTGGTGGGCCAGATCTTCACCAGCGCCTCGCCGCTGTAGTTCAGGTTCTCGACCAGGTTGCGCAGCTGGCCGGACTCGTGGCCAACCTGAGCCAAGAAAGCCGCCTGACGGACACGACTATCGATCTTCCAGCGCACCATCGCCCGGTTCAGCGCAGGCAAAAAAATGCCCGCTACTGGGCGGGCTTTGGGCAGGATCTGCAGCAACTGCTGGTCGGTAATCAGCATAGGTGTTCTCCAGGCGAGAAAATTCGCCAAATAGCGCTTGATGGGTTCGAAGAGATTGGTTGTGCTGGTATGCTCGACTCACTCGTTTTCGCGCTGTTTCTTCTGGGCGACTATCCAGTAAATCGAATCAATATTCGGCGGTCAAAACATGAGATTTGAACCAATTTGCCAGGCAAGGCAGGACGTGATTTACACCCAAACGCTGGTGCTTATTGCGGTTATAATTTCGGTTGTATCTGCTGCTTTCGCCCTACAACATCTGTTCTCCCTAATTCAAATTGGTTCACACATAGTGACTCCCACTCTTGCAGAGCCAAGGGTGGCAACCCCGTCACCTTTTGCTCCCGAACCAGTTGAGCGGGCTATCTTCGTTACTCTTGCAGCCCTGTCACCAATCTGCCTAGTAGCAGCGGCAAAACTAATGAAAGCGAGGGCCCCTACTAACTTTGCCAGATGGCCCATTTCCATTGCGCTCTGTATACTCTTGACCGCTCCTTTCGTGTCATCTGAATTCACATCAGTTCTATTCTTCCCAGTATCGTTAGCACATGAAAGCAGACCAGTAATGCTATCAGCCGCAGCGCTGCTGACGGCGATGGTACTCGCGGAGAACAAATTCAGGTCATCCCAGGCTAAGCCCGGAGGCGCAGCATTCCTAATCCTATCGTGCCTTCTTGCCTTCTTCTTGCAGATTGCACCTTATCGAGTGGCCTCGGAAAACACTGTAACAACTGCGGCGCAATGGTCAGTCAGTTATGATGCCGCGATATTTGCGCTTACCCAAGTGATCGCTGGAAAAACCCTACTTAGCGACCTGCCATCTCAATACGGATTATTTCCTGAATTAATCGCCCCTATCTTTAAAACCATAGGATCTAGCATTTTCACCATAAACACATTCTTCGCCACGCTTCAAATGCTAGGCCTGTATTGCATTGCAAGCATACTAAACAGATTCATCCGCAACACAGCATTGAAAACAATGACTTTCCTCTGCGTGATCATTAGCACGGGTCTATTCCTTTACCTGAACGAGGTCAAGGAAGAATTATACATGCAATACTACCCTATTCGTTTTATTTGCCCCGCCGTAGCATTGCTTGCTTTTTCCGCATACTGCATAAACCCATCAAGAAAACTAATTGTCGCACTCGGAATCATTTCAGGAATATCCATATTCTGGAACTTCGATTCGGGCATCCCCGTCCTTATCGCAATATGTGCAACACTGTTCGTGAGGCCAGCATTCCGGGACAGCCCTAGCATTAGAGATTGGTTCCCCGCCCTATCAGTATTTGCTATAGCAGCGGTAGTATTCTTGGCCTTGATGACTAACTTAAGGATAAAATCCGGTGCTCCTTTACAAATTGGAGAGGCAATTTCCTACCAAAAACTATTCTATGGCTCAGGCTTCATGATGCTGCCTATGCCTACAAACTTTAATCCCTGGCAGGTTGTCATATTGGGTTTTGCCGCAGGCGGTGTAGCCTCTCTCACAGGATGGCGACGCAGAAGCAAAAATCCCGTTTACGACTTTTTGTTCTGCGTTTCACTTATGGGCCTTGGCCTTTTCACCTATTACCAAGGCCGTTCACACATATTCTGCCTGATGATGGTTTTGTGGCCAGTTTTGATTGTGGCAGGCATCCTTACTGATTTAGTCCTTCGATCACTACAAAAGGGTCGCACCCACAGTAGCTCACTACTACTGGCATTACCGTTTATCTCCTTCGCGAGCCTCGGAGCCACAACACTCGCCTTTAGTAGCGATGAGTTGATCACCACAGGATTGACCAACCTCCAACGCATTAACCAGCCTAAAGACAAACTGGTCACAGACGAGCTAAACTTCCTACGTGCAACTGACAAAGGGCGCAACTGCCTAATCCTGTCTCAACGCCAAGCAATTTATCATGCAGAACTCAATACATCATCTCCAGTTTCAGGCCCAGGAATGATCGAGACGTTGTTACAGAAGGACCTGGATGAGATGCAAAACAACGCAATGAAAAGCAACATAAACTGCATCTATCTTGGCATCGGCGAATACTCGCGCACGCTAGCCAAACTTAACGACAGTAGATTAATAGCTGAATATCCCATTATCGCAAAGAACGATCTAGGCACGATTTTGTTACTGGAGCCAAAGCAAACAACTATCAATCCAGCCAAATGACACGTCGATGATGATTCAGCGCCACCTGATGAAGGCGGCGCTGAACATTATGACTCTAAACAATGCCCCAATCATCTTGGCAAGCCAGGCCATTCAGGAAGATTTTCCGCAAGATTAACTCTATTGATCGCAACACGGTATTCCATCCATCCCTCAAGCGTTGACACCTCATCAGGAGTGGCCTTGTCGAGATAAACTGCATCCTGTAAGGGCGCCATTGCCAATGTGGCCTCGGCCAATAAGCGATCCCGGATGGCTCTATTTATGGCCAGGATTTGTTCAGGGGTGGGCGGAATGGGCTCAGGCTCGGGCGGAGCTGTGAAGTTTTCTCCATTGTAGCTCCAACCAATGCCTGCTTCATCGGAGGGAATGACGACCAGCCCCGCGCCGCAAGTCCATTCCGATTCACCGTCCCAGAGCGTCGTATTGACAACGAGGCCAGATTTTCCATCTACAACTGCATATCGGTTTATTTCCATGAGACTCACCACTCAATTATGACCAATCCAGGCATTCCGGCCCCACCGGTATAGCCCACAGAGGTGGCCAGGCCGGAATAAGCACCACCTGCACCAGAACCCCCAGAGCCGTACCCGTAGCCAGGCCTGCCTGCAATGCCAGAGTTTGCGCCGGCGCGAGGGGCTCCGCCGCCGCCGCCGAAAGGCGAGGAAGCTCCAACACCACCAACAGATGAGTAGGTCTGAACGGCATCGCCACCATCGGAGCCCGCAGGGTAACCGGCACCTCCACTGCCTCCCCCCCACGCAGTGCTTGACGAACCCGCGCCTCCCGGCTTGCCGCCAGCACCGCCGGTCATGGTGATCAACGCGGCTATTACGGTGTTCCCGCCCGTTCCACCCGTCCCAGCAATCCCCCCGGCTGTCCCTCCAGCGCCCACCGTCACTGGGATCACTTGGCCTGGCGTAACAGCAAACGGCTGCCGCATTACCGACTGGCCCGCGCCCCCGCCACCCGCGCACGCAGAGATATTGCCAGTGGCGCCGATGGGCAGTGTCCCACCACCTCCGCCGCCACCCGCGCATCCAGAAACCCAGACCTGCGAAACCCCGGCGGGCACCTTGAAACTGCCGTTGGATGTGTATCTGACCAAGCCTGTTCTAGCCCTGACCGCTTGAAGCAGTTGTGTTAAATCGCCCTCATCCGGAACCAGCCCTGCGGCCTCGATGACGTTCAGCACCTCAGAAGTAATCGCGTTCCCCCAAGAGGCCGGGATCAATGATCCGGGCGTACCGTTTACTACGTCCTCATCAACAAACTTGCCGCCAACCAGCCCTGCGTTGGGCACACTTTTTGGATAGTCCACGCGTTTTTCCTCAGTTGTAATCGATGATGGTCAGCGTGTGCGCTGGGGCTGCCCTGCGGATGACACACTCCAGGGCATCGCCTGGGTTGGTACCGAAGCGCTCCCCCCAATAGCTCACGCCGAAGCGCCGCCCAACCCGCTGACGCCCGCCGGTATGCAGGGTCCACATGAACTGAGCGTTCCAGGTGCCAAAGTGCGCGGAGCCGAAGCGGGCACGCCCCCAGCGTGGCGCCCGGTGTTCTGTCACGGTTGCGTTTGGGTATCCCTGCCCCGCAGCCAAGCTGATGAAGTAGGCAATGGTCTGGCTGCCGACGGCGACCAGGCGCTGCTGCACGGCCAGGCGCCGGTCTTCGAATGAGGGATTCACGCCGAGGCAGGAATCGGGCAGGTTCATGACCTGCTCCCAGTCAGGTACAAGCTCGCTCACACCGGCGGCATCCATCTCGTTGAGCGCCGCTGCCGCGCGCGCCTCGACCCTGGCGAACTCCCGCGATACACCTTCCAGCACCAGCTCAACCTCGGGGACCAGCTCGGGATCCCATGCCGGCCCGTGGGGCAGCAGCGCACGTAACTGCTGTTTGTACTGTTCCGCCGTTCTCACGCCAGCCATGTGCAACCTCCAAATGTCAGCAGCTGGTTGCTGGTGGGCTCCAGATCAGCTGCGGGATAAACCAGCTGGTGGTCCCACTCGCCTTTGGCGCCGCTGATGGCCTCGCGCATGTGGCTGAGCAGCAGCGTCTCGCCGAGTCCGGCTTCGCGGTTGTGCAGGTCGGCCAGCTGCGCCTCCACTGCGGCCCGCGTCACTGACGTATCTGGGTCCAAGCGGATCTGGTAGACCACTGGAGCAATCGAGGGGGCGAGCACATACACCTCTGCCGTCACCGGTCGGCGCGCTTCGATATAGGTTTTCACCTCGGCCAGTTCACCTGCATCAGGCACCGGGTTGGCGTCGTCGTCACGCATAATGAACACGCCAACCGTGCCAGGGCCCATGTAGTTGCGCACGCACCAGGCGCGGGTGACGCCAGCGCATTCGAGCGCCCAGGTCTCATAGTCGTCCTTGCTACCGCCATGCGGGATCACGCGGTAAGAACGAATCACCCGCGACCGCAGCGACTCGACGCTTTCCTTAGGCGTGCCACCGGTCAAGCCGAGGCCCAGCACCGTGAAAGTGCCGCCAATCCCCTGCACCGGCTGCACCAGACTCAAGGTCAGGCCGGCATCGGCGTTGCCCAAAGTCCCCGCGTCTACCGCCTCCACGGTGGTTTGGTTGGCTCCGGCGCTGGTCGTCACCCCCAGGGTGACCTTGTACGATCGGCCGTCCTGAGCCTGCAGCACCGTGTCGACATCCAGCACTGCGCCGGCCGCTGCCTGGAAGCTCACCTCACCGTGCGCTGGCGACGCGACCTTGCGCGGCTGCTGCAGCCGCAGTGAAGCGATACGTTCAAGCGTTTCTTCGTCAGCGGTATCGGGCAGGATCTGTTCGATGATCCAGTTCAGATAGCCATACAGGCCGAACGCGGTACCCGCCTGGGCCCGCGCTAGCACCTGGGCATCGGAGTGGCGCAAGGCGTTGCTGCCCAGGTCAGCCTGGGAGCGGCTGATCAGCGTGGGCAGCGAAGGTGTTTCAAACGGCATAGGTCACCTGCCACAGTTGGTCCGAATCGATGATGAGCGCGGCGCCACTGAGCAACGTCAGTACGACCCGCAGGTTGAGGCGATCGTCCCCGGCACGCTCGCTGGAAATGGCGATATCAAGCACCTGGCCGTCATCAACCAGCCAACCCAGGGCCTCTTCGGCATAGAACTCGGCATCACGCTGGGTGCGGTCGGTAAGCTTCACCCGGCGCAGCAGCCACAGGCGCGATCCAATGCGGTCGTCGGCCACCCGGGGGAAGCTGTCGCCCCACCAGCCGTAGCGCTCCTCGTCGTCGACGGGATCGTCCGGGCCGGCGCGGCGCCAGGTAAACAGGCTGATCACGACGGTGCGGACTAGGTTCTTATCGGTGTCGTTCATGGTGCACCGCCTACCGGCTTCTGCGTTTGGCTTGGACCCGCCATGACGCCGCCATGCACGTGCTCCACTTGGCTGATGCCAGCGGCCACCTGGTCGCCTACAGATTCGATCCGGCCGGTGGTCTTGATCAGCGGCGTGTCGAACTCCACTAACGTGCCGGCCTTCACCTTCAGCGTCATGGTCTGCAGCTCGACGACACGTCCGCGCTTGAACACGAAGGTGTCGCCTTCGTCGGTGTACAGCGCTACTTCCCCTGGCTGCAGCTCCTTGAGGCGGAAGCGACGGTCGGCCACGCAGACCACTACACCGTGCGAGCGGTCGCCGCCCAGGAACAGCGCCACACCTTCGGCGCCCGGCAGTGGATGGCTGGTGTAGCCGTAGGGCTCGAAGTGCTCCAGATCGTCCTTGACCTCGCCTGCGGTAAGGCGCATCTGCAGTGTTTGAAGCATGCTGCCCGCCGAGGCCAGGGCCACGGTGCCGCGAGCAATCATGCGCGTCAGCATGGTCATTTTTTCCCCCAGTCTTCCGGTAGCAGGTATTCGAAGTTGTCGCCCTTCTTGCCCTTCTTGAGCTTGCGCCGCTTGAGCGGGTCCGCCGGCTCTGGCTCATAGCCTTCGGGCGGGCCAACCACCAAGGTAGTAACCATCCCACTGTCGTTCAGGGTGTAAGTCACCTCGGCGATGACCATGTCGCGCTCGAAGCCGATCAGCGGGTCAATCACCCGCACGACGGTGTTGTGCTTCCACAGCGCGCTGTTGCTCTGTCGCCAGCCCTGCACGGTGTAGGTCGCTTGCAGGGCCTTGCCCATGCGGTTGCAGCAAATGGCCGCTGGACAGCTCCCACTTGCCGATAGCGATGGCCCACTACCAGGAATGTTGCGAGCTGGAACGTGCTGCCTGATTCAACTGGCTTGAACTCGCGCGGTGATCCCTCTGTGCATTCCCAGAGTGCACAGAGGGATGCGGGCGTCCGCATCACGGTTGGAAGGCAATCGTGCCAGGCCAATGATTTTATCGTCAGGAGAACACCCATGACCGTAAACATCAGCAATCTAACGATCACCACCCCCGTGCCAGTATCTTCTACTAACCCCGTTGCTCTCGAGGTGAGCGGCGCTGTAGCGATCGCTGAGTTACCGAGCATCGTTAAGGTCCTGAGCGACGGATCTATCCAGTTCTCGGCGCCCACCAAAGGCGCCTCGAGTAAAAGCACCCACCGCACGCGCTGCGAGTGGAAAGAGGCCAGCTACTGGTCTTTGGCGAGCGCTGCCGAGCACATCAACATGCAGGAGATGATGCTCACGAAGGTCAACTCCGCGCAGAAAGTGGTGATCTCGCAGTTGCATGTGAAGGACGACGACAGCCCACCAGTGAAGGTCTTCTGGAGCAAAGGGAACATCACCTTGGGGTTCCGCGAAACCTTCAACCAGGCCACCCCGGTCAACACCACCCTGCTCAAGGGTGTTCCCCTGGGTGCGAAGTTCACCGTCACCCTCCGCGTGCTCGCCTCGGGCGCTTTGACCGTGACCGCCAGTTGCAATGGCAAGGCCGGGTCGTCCGGCAGCCTCCACATGGACAGTTCCTGGCGATCATCGCTGCTGAACTTCCACGGCGGCGTTTACAACCAGGTCGATTACACCGATGCCACCCCTGCAGACGACGGCTCAATCTGCATCGTGAGCAACCTATCACTCACCCACAATTAATCTTCCCCCACCCCGCTCAACCAGCGACAAGTCAGCCTGACGTTAACTGCCCGATCTACCTGGTTCCCCATCACCAGGCTGCATCGGTGTGTGATCTGTGAGACGTGGCCGCTGAAACCCAAGCGCCTAGATGGATGCGCCGAAACGCGGAAACGGGGCGCTCAATACCAGATCACACACCAATGCAGCCCACCGAGGACACTTCATGGAAACGATCACTCGCGGCTCATGGATTGGCCAGCTCGGCAAGGCGCTGGCTCCCCGTGAGCTCGAAGCACTGCTGTGGGTGGCTCAAGGCCTCACCACAAAGGAAATCGCCAAGCAGATGGCGGTCAGCCCGGGCACCGTGGCCAATCGGATCGAGGCTGCGCTGTTCAAGCTGGAAGCCGGCCGGCGCATCGAGGCGGTCACCAAGGCCATGCGCCAACAGATCATCAGCCCACTCTGCATCATGCTCGCCGGCCTTATCGCCATGCATGCGGTGATCGACGACAGCGACCCGATGCGCCGCGACCGCCGCGCGCCGGAGCGCCGCACTGCTCAAGTTCGAATCGTTCGCAAGGCTGAGGCCTTCGAGCTTCACGCCTGACCCACTGAGGACCACCCAATGAACGCAGCCATTCGCAATAGCCGTGTGCAGTACCAGCAGGTGCAGCAGCTGGCCGAAGCCGCCTCCGCCCAGTTCCGAAGCAACTCGCGGTTCTTCGTCCAGCAGGGCGAGAACAACAGCTGGGCCATCGTCGGCTCCGATGACAATCGCCTGTACGGGCAGCGCCGCCGCTACTTCGACGCGGTCACCTACGCCCAGAGCCTGGAGCGCGCAGTCGAAGCCAAGAAGCTGCCAGTTGTCACCGTGAAACAGGCTGGCGATCGCGCCACACGTTGGGGTTCGCTGCTGGCCCTGCTGCTGATCATCAGCGCAGCGGTGGCGCAGTCATGAGCCGCGGGGTAAACAAGGTGATCTTGGTCGGCACCTGCGGACAGGACCCGGATGTGCGCTACCTGCCGAATGGCAATGCGGTCACCAACCTCAGCCTGGCCACCAGTGAGCAGTGGACGGACAAGCGCTCGGGCGAGAAGGTCGAACGCACCGAGTGGCACCGGGTGTCGCTGTTCGGCAAAGTCGCCGAGATCGCCGGCGAGTACCTGCGCAAAGGTGCCCAGTGCTACATCGAGGGCATGCTGCAGACCCGCGAATGGGAGAAGGACGGCATCAAGCGGTACACCACCGAGATCATCGTCGACATCAACGGCACGATGCAGCTGCTCGGAAGCCGGCCGCAGGGCCAGCAGCCAGGCCAGGTGCCAGACCGGCAGCCTCAACAGCGCCGGACTTCGCCGCAACAGCCGGACCAGCAGGCTGCTTCGCCTGACAGCTTCGACGACGATATTCCGTTCGCGCCCCTCCACCACCTCGCTGGTTCGTAGCCATGAAACGCGGACAGCGGCATCACCGCATACATCTTCGGCAACACCTGTCGCGAAATCCATTAATCCTTGTCTTGATTGTTATCTTGATCTTGGTGGTTATCGCTCACTTCCGATTTGAGTTTTTTAGTAATTTCAACTATCTGAGCAGGAGTCAGAGCTAGATCCGCCCAGCGCCTAGCAGAATCCGACTTCATTTCAGGGACTGTACTGAGATAATTCTTCCATTTCATTAAGTCAGAAGTGGGCATTATCGCAGGTTGCTGAGTCTCTAAAATAGAAATACGTTTAGACATTTCACGAGTAGCGCTGAGTATTTCCATCATCACATCTTGTTGAGGGCGTGGCTTACTAATTTTCTCAGGCTCGTTCTCTGCTAACGCCAACGCAAATTCAGTCTCAAATTGAGGCCAGTATACGGCAAAAGCTTTTTCCAAGACACGCTCGCCTAGTGAGCGCTCCGCTAGGCAGGCGTTAAGAGTTCGTATTAACTCCCATACGCTCTCTTTATTTGGCTTAGTATGATTGAACTGAGCAAGGGGGTCAGTTAGATCGTGAGGTTCAAGATCAACAAGGAAGGTGCAAACGCGATTCCCGCTCAGCCCCTTAGCGAGGGCTCCTGACTCAAAGAGAATCCAGGGCTTATCCTTGTTGTCGTGAGTTAAACACACAATTCCTACCGAGATATCTCGGAGCTTCTCATTAATTTCAGTGAACCATAACGCCCCTCTGTCAATATGCTTAGTAGATATCCAAGGCTCTGATGCTTGTAATACGCATTTAATCCAGTCACTAAGAACCTCCGCTACAGCTCGACTCCGATCACCAGACCAACTGATAAAGACTTTCACGAGCACACTCCGATGCAATTGATATCAAACTACCTTAATACCGCATCCCAAACCAAATTGCCACCATGCCGCATCCGGCCACGGAGGGCGGCGCATGCATGGAGAAAGCCATGAGCAACTTTAACTGCGACTACGTTCGCCGCCACTACGACGTGCCGGCCGAGATCGGACGCCGCGTGATAGCCAACGGCGAGCCTGGCGTGATAATGGCCGATCGCGGGCACTACATCGGCGTCATCCTCGACAGCGACCCGAAGAAGCGCATCCGCAACTACCACCCGACCTGGGAAATGCATAACGGCGAGATGGCCGAGAAGCTGCCGCTGAAGCGCTACCAGGTGCTGGTGGCCGGATGGGACTGGTGGGACATCACCAATCGCACCGTCGTCGATGTGTTCGCCAGCACCCCGTCGCAGGCCAAGTACAAGGCCTACGAGCGGTGCGAGTACCACGACATCGAGTGCATGTTCGGCTTCAAGGTCCGCCGGGCCTGACTCTCCAGCGCTGCCCGCCAGCGTCTTCCACTAGTGGACTCGCCTTTATCTCACCGATGTATTTTTCAGGAACCTGTTTAGCTCGTTGGCCAGCTTGTTTCTCTGGCTTGATCCGTAGTTGCTTATAAGGCCAGCGCTAAGCACGTTGCCTATGTTCTTGTCATCCAGCGTTTTTCTCAACGCCTCATAAGCATCAACGACGCCCTGATCAAAGTAGAGCCTGATTGCAGGATCAACAAGATCAAGCTCTTTAACGCTCTTCTCCGCCATTGCCTTGTTAGCTCCTGCGAGCACGGCCTCCGCTTTAGCTTCCAAAACAGCGAGTCGGGCCGCCCGCGATTCGCGAGCTGACTTTGTATCGAGAGCCTTTTGAGTGAACTTATTAGTGAAGTAGCCGCCGGTGACTGTCGCAGCGACAGGCCCCAGCCAGGCGCCAAACTTCCCGATTAGCGGTACAAGCTGAGTCCAGTCCATCAAACACCCGTTAGGAAAGCAAAACGCGTAGCTTGAAGATGTGACCGGTCAATTTCAACAGTTCCACTTGTCAATTTTTATCACTCCGCCAGCCCGACTGATGAAGCCCTGGCGCCCGCCAGCGCCTTCCCCTATTCAACGATAACGCCTCCCCGGCGAGGGCGGCGCCTGCACGCAAGGTCTATCGGATAGCAAATACCTTAGATTGTTAGCTCACGCACTGAGAAACGGGTGCTTTTCAGCATAATATGTTGGATAAGGGTCTTCCTCATCTTCGTAACTTACAATGGAGAAAGATTGTCTACCCAGACGACCGACGCGGCTTGTGTATTCAACTGACAAGACAAAGTTTTCCCATGGATTCATACCACTCCTCCGGAGAGATACGCAATCACCCGAAAACATTGTACCTATGCCTTTGTTTGGATACTCTCTACCTCCAAGCTCAGCAACAACTTTAATGTCTTCGCAATACTCTCCAAGATTATGCAAGTCAAAGGAAAAAAAGAAGTCACCTTCACTATCCCAGCCGGTACGGGATGCCACAACTTTGAAAAGCGGCTCAAGAGAGTTTTCATGATTGCGGAGAGAAATCTCATTTGCCGAAGCCATCTTCGCCTGCTGAGTTACAGAATTGTTTAATTCCGTCGCTTGAAGCTTAAGAGCCTCTGTACCCTGCCTTAACTCGTCGCCTTGCTGAAAATACCCAAAAACCAGCCAAGCCAGAGCCAATGGCCCGAAGGCTCCCGCGAGATAATCTCCTAGCTCATTAAGTTCCAATACCTTCAGATCGTCGACTCTAAACAAGCACATCAGTGTAAAACCAGAGATATAGAGCGTCGAAAATATTAGGGCCAACTTTGTCCTTAAGCTCATTTCTATTGAATCCCTCTTTTTTCCAGGCAAACATAGTACTGGCCAGGAGCTGCCATGTTCAATCGAATCGTCTGCCAGTTCAGTTGCGGCGCTGCTTCGGCCGTAGCCACCAAGCTAACCTTGGCCGAGTACGGCAGTACGCACGACGTGCAGATCATCAACGCCTTCCTCGCCAATGAGCACGAAGACAATCGTCGGTTCGCCCAGGACTGCGAAGCCTGGTTCGGGCAGCCAATCACCGTCCTGCGCGACGAGAAGTACGGGGCCAACGTGCTTGAGGTCTTTCGCCGTGAGCGGTACATGAAGGGCCGCACCGGAGCCCCGTGCACCAAGATCTTGAAGCGGCGCCTGCTCGACAACTGGAAGCAACCCGGCGACGTGATGGTCTTCGGCTACACGGCCGAAGAGGCCGATCGGCTCGACGACTTCCGCGAACGCAATCCGGACCGCCCTGTCATCGCCCCGCTGATCGAGCGCGGGCTGGGCAAAGAAGACTGCAAGGCGTTGATCCAGCGCGCCGGCATTGAGCTGCCGCTGATGTACCGCATGGGTTACCACAACGCCAACTGCAAAGCTTGTGTGAAGGGAGGTGAGGGTTATTTCCGGGCCATCCGTGAAGACTTTCCTGAGGATTTCGAAGCGCTGTGCTTGATCCAGGACGAGCTGGGTCCAGGCTCCTACCTCTTCCGCAACCGCGACACCAACGTGCGCTTCTCCCTACGCGAACTCGGCGATGGCCCAGTGCGCCGCAACGAAAAAATCCCCTCCTGCTCGTTCTTCTGCGAAATGGCAGAGGCCGACATCATCGCCAAAGCCTGACACGGAAACACCATGACCACAGCAATCGACCTGTTCGCCGGCCTAAGCAGATGCATTCGATACGAGCCGTATGGAATCACATCCCGTCAGTCATCAAACTCGAGGTAGAGTAGATCCTTAGCTATCGCGTCATTAATATTTTCCGCGCTCATCCGCCCCCCCTTGGTATCACTTTTCTGAAGGACCTTTTTACCTATTACAAGGAATTGTTTTCTGAAAGAGAGATATTCCCTAACACCTTCATGACCTAGGTCAAATAAGCGATTACGCTCTTTTAGCCCAAAGTCTTCAGAAGTCCGTAATGGATCTTCATAACCTTCTGGAAAGCTCATGAAAGTATAGACTACATTGATTATCCTCGTAGGGATCCAGCTTCTACCGCCGTCTGGGTGAGTCGGGCTAGTAACAACATCACCAATGGTCTGACCTTGAGCTCCGCCGCAAAAAAAAGCACCACAAATCTCTTTACCATCAAGCCGCAACAAATCGCGGAATTTGTGCCGCTGGAAGTCACGCTCAGCTTCAAAAATCAAATTATGCGTTTCAGTTGTTATTTTGCTGCTCAACGCCTCTGCTCTAGAGATCAAGCGAGCAGAGGTCACCCACGCGACTCTATCGTTAGTCAACTTACCATCCGACACAAGGACACTAGCCGCTCTATCAATTAATGACAAAGCACTTCCCAAATTCGTAGCTGATTGTGCATATTCTTTTTCATGCCTGTAAGACCCAATACCAACAATCATGGTGCCAGCAATAAACAGCATAATAACCACTTGTATGCAGTCTGCCAGCTGCATGGTTTGAACCTTTGGGGCAGCGGCCCATATAAACAACATGCACGCCAAGGAAAACACTATGCCAATAATTATTGGCATCAACTCACGAGTGCACTGCAATAAAGCCCGGAACCACTCTCGAATCCAACTACGCATTAAAACGCCCCATAGCAAATTATTTTGCACAAATTAATCGACTTCAAAGCCAATTTTTCGCGACTACTAACAGCCTTTATGGATCCGAAAGACTGGATGAGCGAGATTACCATTCATATCAACTGCACAGCCAATCCGGCGAGGTACAGCCATGCCCACAGAAAGCCGATCCAGCAACACCGAGATGGTCAGCGTGCCGCCATACATTGGCATGGAGCCGCTGGTTGGACGCTATTACCCAGCAGAATGCCGCCGTTGCGGTTGGGTTGGCAGCTCCGAAGAGTTGACCGAGGACGATGCGCAATGCACGCGCCACGTTGGTGATCACCTGTGCCTGGGCGACTGCGACGAACTTGAGCGGCATGATCTGCTGACTATCATCCAGGCCATGGCCCAGCCGACCCAGCACCAGGGTGAGCTCGCCCAGTGCGAGGCCATGGCCGCAATGGTTGAAGAACGCGAATGGGCTGAGCATGTCGGTACCGGCCCAGTGTCGAGCCGGGTTGAGGCAGCCTTCACTCAGCTGCACAACGAGCTGTCAGAAGCACGGCAACTCAGCGACACCCTGCGCGCCCAGCTGGCTGAAATGGTCAGCGCTTTTCGCTCGATCAATTTCGGTCCCGCTCATGCAGTACGGGCGCAGGATGATGATGACCCTTGCTACCCCCAGCGCAAGCAGTGGATTGAATGGCTGCTTGGGCTGTGCGATGCCGCCAGCATAGAGTCGAGCGCGCCAACTGCGCAGCAGCGCCAGGCACTTAAAGACGAAGATCGCCTCGGCATCGAACGCTTGCCAGCAGAGCCGGAGGCGAAGCCGTGAAGACGCACTTCGCACCTTTCACCGACCTGGAAGATGTCGAGCAAGCGCCATGCGGCACCTGGCTAGGGGAATCCTCCGAGCTGTCAGGCGACTGGGCCAAAGTCGATTGCCGACTCTGCAAGAAGCGCCGAGAAAGGATCATCGCAGCCGCAGCTGATGAAGAGCGCTTCATAGTCGAGCAGATGGGCGACATGGCGGCCTTCATGCGCTCGGAAGGCTCGAAAGAGAACATCTGTACTCTCAACCTGTAACCCCTCTCCCCTCTATTTAGAGGCAGCAAAGCGGTCGGCGGCCGGACCACCATCGGTTGCTATGCGACGAGCACGCCCAACACCCCAGGCCAGCGCTCTGGTCATTGACTCGCCAGGACGAGAATCAAATGCTTCCTCGTGGAGCGACATACCGCTCGACGCGTACACGCCTATGAACATCTGCGTCGTACCTGTTCGCGACAGTCGCACCTGGACATCGATGAAGGTTCCATCACTGAGCGTCTCGTCATGAGTTCGATGGTGAAGCGTTGCGTCAGCCCAGGCCCAGAAAACTTCACCGCGTATCCTCATGGCGCACTCCTAATACTTTGGTCTTATTCGGATGGTGTATTGCCACCATAGCCAAAGCCCTGCGCTACGCAACTCAGCACCGCCGGTTTGTGATTTGAATCAGACAACCGGCTGTAACCCTCCCCCCTCTATTCACTGCCGCGATATGGCGGCCAAGGATCTGCCGTGGGCAAAACAATCATCCTGACGGGTCGAGCGATCGTTAACTTCAAAAGGGTCATGTACGACGTGCCGGACGATGAGGTCCAAGAACTGCTCGAAAGTAATGATCTGCGGGAATCGCAGATTGATGACGATGATCTCCGCGACATCGAGTGCATCCACGACGACGTCGCCATCGAGGTGACGCCATGACCCGCCTCGCCCTCTGCCTCCTGCTGCTGTCCACCGGCGCCAGCGCAACCGAGAACGTCATCGAAGTGCAGCACGACAGCCAGCGCGGCGTCACCTGCTACCTGCTCAACGGGGTCGGCATCAGCAGCATCCCCGTCAGCCAGCTGCAGGCCGGCAACCAGCGCCAGCTCTCCCCGCACGAAACACAACCCAAACCTACACCCGCACTGGCGCCTGGGCGCTGGATTGATGAGAGGTATCAGCTGTGACTGAGCTTGAAGAACTGCTGCTCGCCGCTAAGGCCGCTGGAATTGAAGTGGAACCGTGCACCTGCAGCGATCCGAAATGGCCGCTGCGCATCAAGGGCCAGTCGGGCACCCGGGCACATTGGAACCCTCACATCAACGACGGCGACGCATTCAAGCTGGCCATTGACCTGGGCATGCAAGTCAACGTCGAAGGCTCTGGTGAGGATGAAGCCGTATGGGCTGACGACACCATGATCTGGGTGAACAGCGAATACGCCCAGGGCGATCGCCGGAAGGCTGCACGCACTGCCATCGTCAGCGTTGCCGCCCAGCGCGGGGAGCAGATGCCATGACCGACCTGATCGAAGTGAAGACGGCCAGGCTGATCGGCGCGCCGCTGGACTGGGCGGTGGCCATGGCCGAGGGCTTCAGCTCAGACCCAGACCGTCTCACGACAATCTGGCGCGCCGAGGACGACCCGACCAGCGTCAGCATCCGTGGTGCCGCCGAAGGCTTCGGCTATCGCCCATCCGCCAACTGGGAGCACGGCGGCCCGCTGATCGACAAGCACCGCGGCAGCACTCAGCACGCTCCGGGCCTGGCCGAGGAGGCCTGCTACAGCGGCGGCCCAGCCGGTGCCGGGATCTGGCTCTACGGCCCCACCGCCCTGGTCGCCTTCTGCCGCGGCTTCGTGCACCACATGCTCGGCAATACCGTCCAGGTGCCGAAGGAGCTGATGCCATGTTCTTGATCCCACTAGCCGCACCACTGCTCATGGCCTACCTGATATACAGGGGGCCGCGATGAGTGCTGCAGTCAAGGTGCTCGACCCCTGCAGCGCAAGCCGAATGATGTGGTTCGACAAGCAAGACCAGCGCGCCCTGTTCGGCGACATCCGCGACGAAGAGTATCTGCTCTGCGATGGGCGGGTGCTGAAGGTTGAACCCGATGTGCTGATGGACTTCCGGCAACTGCCCTTCGAGGAGTCAACCTTCCGCCTGGTCGTATTCGACCCGCCACACCTCACTCGGGCCGGGGTGGACAGCTGGATGCGCGCGAAGTACGGCCTGCTCACGAGCGACTGGCGCGAAGACATCCGTCAGGGCTTTGCCGAGTGCTTCCGCGTGCTGGAGCCCGAGGGCATTCTGGTCTTCAAGTGGAACGAAACCCAGGTGCTGGTCAGCGAGCTTTTGGCTCTCACCGATGAAAAGCCCCTGTTTGGCCACAAGTCCGGCAAGCGCGAAAAGACTCACTGGATCACCTTCATGAAGCGCCCAGCAGCCTAACCCCTCCCCCTACAACTCAAGCCCGCCGACATGCGCGGGCAAGGATCACTGCTTGGGCGAGGTCTTTAGGTAAGTCAGTGCATCGCTGAATCGCTGCGCTCGCTCCAGGCTACCAGTCCGGATCGAGCCGAGCTCTCTGCCGTCTTGCCCGCGAATTACCACGGTGAAGCGACTGGACCTGCCCCGCTTTTGGTAGATGGAAATATCGTCGATGGAATTCAGGTAAATACGCCTGCTGGCGTCTCTCGTCACACTCGTGCTGCTGCCGGCAGCGAAAGCGCCCGAGCCGAGGGGCGCAGCAGAAGCAAACCCCGTAGCCTCCGAAATCACGCCGTCCGACAAGATGATGACCTTGTCGGTGATCAACACAGACTGGGGTCGGAATTTCTTTCCATAGTCCTCAAAAAAAGCCTGCTCGACTAAATCGGCCGCCTGCTGACGATCACTGAATTGTGTAGCAGATGGCGCGTAGCTCACGCGCTGGCTGCCACATCCCGCGATTGCAAAGGTCAGCAGGATCACTGCACACCATTTAATTCCATTTGACATGCGACCCCCTGGCTCTGGAAACGAAGCCGGAGATTATCCGCGAGCCAATGAATTATCCATAGTCCAACCTGCCGCCACCGGCGGCGTGGAGACCATTCCATGGAAACCCAAAGTACCGGTGACGTCGACAAGGTCACCGAACAACGCATGGCTGACCTGCTCGGCTGCACCAAGCGCTCCCTGGAGCACCGCCGCCAGCGCGGCACCATTCCCGAAGGCGTCTGGATTAAGCACGGCGGCCGGATCATCTACAGCAAGAAGAGGTACGACGAATGGCTGGAAAGCCAATGGATTTACCCTGAGGGATCGAAGTCTTCCGTGGCTCCCTCCGCATTCGTTTCACATGGGACGGTATCCGTCGATGTGAAACGCTCCCCTACCCCGCGACACAAAAAGGCGTCAAAGCTGCATCCGTCCTTCGCGATCAGGTAACCAGCCTTAACAGGCTCGGGCTGTTAGACCAGGACAAATACGCCGAGCTGTTCCCGGGCTCCCAAACAGTGGTCGGCGGCAAGCCGACCTTCGGTGAGTACGCTCAGCTCTGGCTGGATAGCCGCGAGATCACGCAAGGCACGCACAACAACTACAAGAGCGCATTGAACCTGTATTGGGTGCCGCGCCTGGCCATGGTGCGTCTCGACCTTATCACCACCACCCTGATCCGGCGCATCATCACCGAAACCGAATGGACCTCGGCGAATGTGAAACGCAATGCGATCACCAGGTTATCGACGATCCTGGCCGCCGCCGCGCGCGAAGGTCTGCTGACGAAGAACCCGGCCGAGGTGATCGAGCTGCCGAGGCGGTCGAGAAAGGAGATCGACCCGTTCACGCTCGACGAAGCCAACACCATCATCGCCAAACTCTACGAGCACAAGCACTGGCCGAGCCGGATTTACGCGGCGCTCTTCGAGTTCATGTTCTTCACAGGTCTGCGGCTCTCAGAGGCGTTGGCAGTACGATGGGATGTGATCGATGAGGAGAAGAAGACGGTGCACGTCAAGAGGACCGTCGCACTGGGCGAGGTTGAGGAAAGGACGAAGACAGGGAGGGATCGGTTCGTCCTGTTGAATGAAAGGGCTTTGCGGGCGATCCAGTACGCCAGGGAGTACGCGGAGCGCCGCAAGCATGGGAAGGGAGCGGTGACCGTGAGCCCGTTCGTGTTCCCGCCATCGAAGAACGCGGAGTACGTGAGGCAAACGTCCGACCTGCACAAGCAATGGGTGCCGGTGCTCAATGAATTGGGTATCAGGCGTCGGCCCCCATACAACTGCCGTCACACCTATGCGACAATATGCTTAATGTCCGGCCTCAACCCCGCATTTATCGCCCAACAGCTGGGTCACAGCGTGCAAATGCTGCTGT
>Ga0213824_1000232_pt1 | contig 48236 bp, 45 predicted proteins | sample MC6MC0906MG_FD_179892 | JGI IMG/M metagenome (GOLD analysis project Ga0213824, IMG submission 179892) | Enriched soil aggregate microbial communities from Iowa State University, Ames, United States - MC6-MC0906-MG | ecosystem: Environmental > Terrestrial > Soil > Unclassified | place: USA: Iowa...
TGATGGCAAAGAGGTCACACCCGTTCCCATACCGAACACGGAAGTTAAGCTCTTTAGCGCCGATGGTAGTTGGGGGCTTCCCCCTGTGAGAGTAGGACGTCGCTAGGCAATTTAAAGCCTGAGAATTTTTTCTCAGGCTTTTTTATTGTATTCTTTGAAAACCCCTTGCTATGCGAGGGGTTCCGGAAAGCTTTTAGCTATGGACAAGAAAAAAACCCCAATCATACAATGAAGGTGGTCTGGTCAAACGACTTCATGCGAAAGGGATACCCAAATGGATAATAAAAGTTTAGCACATACAAAATGGAATTTTAGTATCATGTTGTTGTCTTCGCACCAAAGTACAGAAGACAAATTATTTATGGTCAAATTCAAATTAAAGCAGATATAGGGAGAATATTACGTCAATTATGTGAAAGGGAAGGTGTAGAAATTATAGAAGGTACTTCATGTCCTGATCACATTCATATGTTGCTAAGTATTCCACCGAAGTTAAGTGTTTCGGCATTCATGGGCTATTTAAAGGGAAAAAGTAGTTTAATGATATTTGACCGACATGTAAATTTAAAGTATCGATATGGAAATCGACAATTTTGGTGCCGGGGGTATTATGTGGATACAGTTGGTCGAAATAAGAAAGTGATTCAAGAGTATATAAAAAATCAATTACAAGAAGATATTCTTCAGGATCAAATGACGATGAAAGAATTCATTGATCCGTTCACAGGAGAAGAAATAAAGAGAAAGAAAAAATAAGTGAACCGCTTAAGCAGTAGTGCGGAATAGAATTGCGGTTGGCAGACCTTTCCGAATGTCTTTAGACATGAGCCAGTAATAAAGCCTTTTAGGAGCAGAGCGAACCACCAGTTATACTGGTGGTTCTGATTTTTTCTTTATAAATGTGTACGGGCCTATATTTAAAACAATGATTGGATACTCATCCAATCATTGTTTATCCTCTAATAAGGCATGCTAAGGGTCTAAAGTAAATGGAGATATTAGGGATTCTATTTCCACATATTTATGTTTAAAACCATTGAATGAAGTTAATTAACCACAAAATTAGTGAATTGAATAATGGAAAATTCCTCATTATGTATTTTGGGAAATATATACCAATATAATGGTAAGGTAAGATATAATAGAATGGACATTTTATTATAAAGGTCGTATATATGGTAATAAGCAAATAATATTATATGGCCGTTTTCTCTACTAACTTTAAGTAGATATGAGGTGCTGCAGATTGGTATCCTTAAGCAGGAGAATAATAAAAACACGGTGTAATGAATAATTATATTCATTACGGAAGCATTTTAACCATTTTAGGATAACTCTTTTAATGAGAATTCCTGTTAGGGAAATATTCCATTTGGAAAAATAATTATGTAAGCAGTTCAAAGCAGTATAGTGATAATAGGGGAGAGAAGAGCTAAAAGAATGGATGGCATAAAGAAAGTCATAATAATATAAAATTAACAAACTAATAGTTAAAATAATGATTTGTTTATTAAACCGATAAATGGAACAGATTAGGGTGGAGAATATCTTCCACCCTTAATAGAACAAAGATCTGTTTTAAAAATTTAGAAGCGGAAAAAAATGAAATTCCAAGGTAAATCACTAAATAATTGAATAATAGTTTCCAAAATATTATTCCTCCTTTCAGTTAGGTTGTGACTAAAGTGCAAATTGGTAATAGCATAAAATCTATTAGGCTTTCTATGGGTCTTTCCCAAAAAGACCTATGTGAAGGTATTTGTTCACAAGGAATGTTGAGTTTAATCGAACAAAACAAACATGTTCCTAATGCAACACTACTTTCTAAAATTTGTTTGAAGTTAAATATACAAATGGATGAGTTACAGCAGAACTGGGATTCTGAATTGATAATTAAAACCCAAATAAGAGAGAAACTTGCAAATCTTTTTTATTCAAGAAAATATGAAGAAATCAATAATATTCTCAATACCTCAGAACTGCATGCAAATTTTTACACAAAACTAGATAAACAGCTAATTATCTTCTATAAGGCAGTTTATCTCGGGTTTATTAAAAAAGAGTTCGAGAGCTCCTTTGAATTATTAGAAAAATCATTGCATTTAACATACTTTTCAAATAAAAGAAATTATTCGTATCAAGAGATGCTTATTATGTGTAATTTAGGAATCGTTTTGATAGAGCTAGGGCTTAATCAGGAAGCATTTATTTACTTTAATAAACTAATGGAAGATATTGAGACTAATATGCAAGTCAAAAGTGAACCAAAGTTAACCCTGATTTATTTAAATATTTCTAATGCTTATTCTAAAATAAATAATCATAAAGAATCATTAAGAATCGTAAATAAAGGCATTAAGTGGGCTAATAAAGTAAGTATTAATACGCAATATCGTTTAGCTTATTTGTATTATGAAAAAGCATTTAATGAACAAAAATTAGGCTTAAAAAACTATGTGACATCTTATAAAATGGCATATTATTTAGCACTTAATAAGCAAGATGAATTGTTAATGAAATATATTCAATCGAAGATTCAATTATAAATCAAAATTTTGAATCTCCATTCAAAAGTTCTGTTTCAAACCAAAAATTTTCACTAACAGCTAATGTAGATTCTGTATTTCGTACCTGATGCCACCAAAAGCGTGGGGCATAAATAATTTCACCAGCATTTTGTACAATTTTCATTGGATTTGCTTGTTCTAATAAAGGATAGTCTTCTAAATCATAATCTGAGAATAAGTCTACTTTTCCTTCATATAGATAAGGGCTATCAGATTTTTCGAAGAATATCCATTCTTTCTGTCCGAAAATAACAGCATTCCATGCATGTGTATTATCAAAGTCTTGATGGAGTGGCGTTTGGGTATTAGCTGATCCTAAAAAGAACCATTTGAATATTTGTTTTTTAGTATTTATTCTTACTGTTTCACGGGTGAAGATGTCTAAAGGTTTATAAGTTTGAACTAAGTCTTGATCTCCAAATGTGTGGAAGTTCCAATCACAGTACCAATTATTTTCGTTGTGTTCCAAATAATTAATGTACTCTGCAAGGTTTACTTTTTTAAAATTTCTAACACCATCAATTGTTGACTCTCTAATAGGCACGCTACGTTCACCGTATAATTGACCGAATTTTTCTAATGTCCAGTTAAAGCTATTCCAATCGTTCATAGCTTCTGTAATGATAACAGGTTTTTTATCTGCATATTCTGCCATAAATTTTTCGTATGTTAAATCGTTGATATCTATTCTTTCAATCATTAATATATTCTCCTTTTATTATAAATAGGTTAATTTAGACAAATCAAGTAAACCAAGTTCATTCATATGAAATCCCTTTAATGAAGGTTCTTTTAAATACATTGATTTACCTTTGAATAATGGAATATAATGCTGTGTCTTACATAACAAATAAGCTAGTTTTTGTAACTTGTTGTTATTCATTGCATCAATAATTTCTTTTTGAAGTTCAATTGAATAGTCATAAATAAATGTTTTAATCAAACTGCTATAATGTGCATATGTAGGCATTACAAGAGATAATTCTATATCAGGATTTTCCTTAGTAGATAAAAATGACTCGAAATCTTCAAAACTACATCGAACAAATGAAATATCTTTTTTTGTTAATAACCATTCTATTTCTTTTATAATGAGATTGTTAGGATAAAAGTTTGCGAAACTGATGTTCAATTTTTCTTCTGCTAAGAGCATGTCGAAGTCCTTAACATTACCTTTTATGTTCCCCGTATCTGATTGAAAATCCAGTAAATTATAAAGTGGAGTGACAACACCCTCTAATTGTTTAGCTATCTTTTCTCGTGGAAACTCTTTGTATATAAATTCTAAGAGCGATCTATTCTTTACTTTGAGTAAAAAAAATAAATTTAACTCACTTTGACAAAAATCTTCAAAATGCATTAGATGAGTATTTTTATGTGAAAATTGAGTATTACATGTAATATCAATCTCGCCAATTTCATATAAAGAAAGACTATTATTAATGTTGGTATTTAGTATAAAGTGTACTTCAGCAACTAAAGAGTCTACGAAGTTAAAGTAATCCATATTTCGTATTAAGACTATATGGTTTGGCTCATGACTGAATAATTTATAAGGGCCGTTTTCAGTTAAAGTAGTCGTATTGACTGGTGCAAGAAATATACTTTGTATCAGTTCTACCAAATAGTCTATTTTATATTCTAGGGTTACTTTAAATGTTTTATGATTGACAATTGACACACCTATTTGATCAGGCGAAAGCTGTTTTTTATATACCGCCAATGCATTCTTGAAACAGATTAGTTCTTTAAAATATGGACTGGAATTTTCTTTATTTAGATGAAACTGAATCGTTTTCAAAAATAATAACGAATCTCCTAAAAAATCTTGATGAATCTCAATGATGTACGTTAAGTCATCTAATTTTTGAATAGAGCAATTTTTATCTTTAATTAGCGGTTCGTACATTGCACTTAAAATAAATTTACTAATATAATCATTCGCTAACAATGGATTTAGAGAAATAGGCATCGAATCGATTTCGACATAAACCCGATTTACTTCCCTGTTTTTTGAGATTCTTTCAATTTTCATTTTTGAATATTTCTTCCTCTACTTTATTTATTAAGGTAGTTTTAAATGGTAGATCATTAAAGTCGACATGTAATATTTTATTGAAAGAGTTTGGTTGTTTCTTCAATAGAAATCGAATAGCATCATATGCAATCAATGTAGATATAATACAATTTGAAGATCCTAGTGAGCCTAAAATGGGCTTTATTGTTTTTATATTTTTAGGTAGTTGGACAGACTCTAGATAATCTAAATAGTTAGACATATCAGTTGGTTGATCAATAAATGGACCGACTCTTCCAGAGCTAATACCAACACTTCCTGTGAGGAAAGGAACCTGGTATTCAATGCATACTTTAAGGACTTCCTGATTTAAATTATGGGGTTCATCTGCAGCATTTATAACTAAATCAGGTATTGATTTTACAAATATCTTTGATAAATCGTCCTGATTTTTAATTCGTTTTTTAAAGATGGAGACTTGTCCATGTGGATGAAACTCCTTAATTTTAGTGAAACAAACATCTACTTTACTGAAGCCGACATCCTTTAGTGTATATATATATTGTCTATTTAAATTATGAATTTGCACTTCATCATCATCTATTAATATATAGTTTTGAATTCCAAATCGAATTAGTTGCTCTAATATAACAGATCCGACTCCGCCAACACCTATGATAGCTACACATTTTGCACTTAGTGTTTGTTGCAAATGAATTGGAGATTGAGCGAGACTTTCTAAGTAATATAGTTGTTTTTCATAAATAGTATTTTCATAACTGTTTTCCCATTCTTCGATGAGAGCCCCAATCTTCAATAATGATTCCCAAAGTACCTTTACATCTTCCGTAGGGTAAAGTGATGTAAGTTCCATTAAAGATGTCCCTTGTTTTAATAAAGAATAGACATTTTTGAATTCTTCATTCGTTATACGAATTTTCAGACTCTTATTATCGTATATAATCAGATCAAAATCTGAGTAGTGTACAATCATGACATCATTTTTTAGTTTTTTCTTAATCATGCTATTGCTCCTTAAAAACAAGGCTCTCTGAATGAATCACTTAGAGAGCCTTATTATTTAAAATTAAGTACGTTGAATTAATCCTTCAACACAAACATCTAATTCTAACTCTTCGATTTTCATATAGAACGCCTCCCTTCGAATGAATTATTAGAGAGCCTATTGCTAAAGATTAAGTACGTTGAATTAATCCTTCAACACAAACATCTAATTCTAATTCTTCGATTTTCATATAGGATATCCCCCTTTCGGCAAGTTGAATTATCTTACATAATTTATACTACAACGGTAAATAATGTAATTCTATAAATCGGATATTAGAATACTAATATTTACTTTTTTTTCATATAATTCATGCTATGATTCGTAACAATAAAGGAATTTATGGAAAGGGTGATTTTTTGAACAAGCTAATTTTGTGTGATCAAATTTTAATAAAGATAAAGATATTACTGATTTACGACAGTTGAATACAACATGTATACGACTAGCTAAAACAGGAAAAACAACTGACCAGTCTGGCAGTATTGAATAAATAAAATAGAGGGTTAAACATGAAAAATCGATTTTACTTTTACCTTTCAGGTTTTTTTGGGAATTTTTATTTCGAACGAGGTATATGGATTTTATATTTATTGCATCTAAAGTTTAGTTTATACGAAATTGGAATTTTACAAGCTATATTGAATATCACGATGACGGTGTTTGAACTTCCTTCAGGGATTATTTCAGACTATTTACGTAGAAGGAAAACATTGTTTTTAGGGCATTTATTTATCATTTTGTATATGTTGATATTTGTGTTTTCGCAAGATTTTTGGTTTCTAGCGCTTGGTCATGTGATTTATGGCATTGGTTTATCACTTATATCTGGGACAGAAGAGTCTTATTTATATGAATCATATGAAAAAGAGGGGAAAGTTGAATCCTACGGAAAAGGCATTGGTATTTATGTGGCTTGTGTCACTGCTGCATTAGCATTATCTATGGGGCTAGGAGGCTACTTACAGTTAATTTCATGGCACTTAATATTCTATATGGGAATCTTTATGCATCTTCTTTCACTGATTTTCATTTTTTCACTTGAAGATGTTGATATTTATGAAAAGTCTAGCAAACAATCGATCAAATCTATTTTAAATGATTCGTATAATGTATTAAGGGAGAATACAACGCTTATTTATTTAATATTTGCGTTAGCTATTTTCTCATCAATCATTTCAGTTTATTATATGTATGGACAAAAGTTGTTATTTAATTTGCAAATTGATATTAAAGAGGTAGGGTTAATTTTCTCTATCATTTCATTATTACAAGTCGTGATTTCTTTAGTTTCTAGCAGGATTTCAGATAAATACAATCAAAAGGATACTATATTTTTCATTCTTTTTATAATTTTAATATTCTATTTAGTATCGTTAATTAATAATACTTATGTTGTTTTATTAGCATTTATTGTTATTAATACCTTGTATGCTCTGTTTGAACCTATTACGAGTGTACTTTTTAATAACGAAGTAAAGACTAACATTAGGGCAACATTACTTTCAGTAATAAACTTAGCAACATCTTTAATTATGGCGATCATTTTCCCTTTAATTGGATTTTTGGGGGAATATATCGATTTAAACATTGTTTTAGTTATAGTTGGAATGAGTTCATTAATGGTATGTTTCTTCTGCTTATTTGTTTACTTTAAACGTAAACAACCAAATAGCATTGTAGAATCGAATTCTTCCATAGACATATCATAGGTGACATTCAAGCTAGATATATTACACATCTGATATTAATTGTATTTGTAGGTCGATATACATACCTAAATCAGTTAATAATATAGTATGAAAATTGTGAATTTTCAAGTGTCGCGCGATGAAAGTTTTCGCCATACAGAAATAGAGTACTTTTTGTCTAATTTTTTAACAAGAAGTACTCTAGTTTTTATTTATCATTCGGTATTTACCTGAAATATACTGTTATTATTCCAATCTCTTTGTTAAATGGCTGCACAGTTATACGAATATCTATGTTCGCTATTATTTGCTTCAATATTGTATCTTCTTTTTGCTAACGTTTAAACTATTTTGAAACACATAACGTGTTTGATTCAGGAATTAGACAATCTCTGCTTTTGTATAGCCCTAAAATTCTAGGGCTGTTCTCAAATTGTTGATATAGGATTGACTGACAGGTAGTTCGCTTCCATCTGTTAAAGTAACAATAAAGTTGGAAGTCAGGTCCTTAGCCATTTTTTTAATGAAATGAATATTAACAATATAGGATCGATGAATACGAATAAAGAATGAAGGTAAACGCATTTGAAGCTCTTTAAGTGTAATACTTGTTTTAAATTGCTCCCCCTCTACATAAAACCACGTTTTTTTCTGCAGGCTTTCAATATGAGAGATTTTTTCAATCGCAACAGGATTCCATTCCTCATCTTGCTTTCCAGTTAAAAATTGAAAGGGCTCTACTTTCTTTTCGGTAAAGGTTGAAGGTAATACTACAACAAGCGCTGCAGGCACATCTAAAATGTTTATAGGGTAACCTATCCCATAATATGGTGTTTCGAATAAGGAATTATCTAAAACAGCGTCTGTCCGTTTCCTCGTGCGTAGAACTTGCTCTGCAATGCTGCCTGATTGTACTTGTTGGCCTACCTCCAAATTGATGTTTTGATGTCCAGAATGAAAATAGATATAGGAGTTTTCTGCTGCAATTGCAATGGATGAATTGTCTGGAACCCAGTCTTTTAACATTGAAATAAACTGTTGTGAAATATCTATTGGCAAAGAATTAAACTCATTATTCATTGTGAATATCCCCCTTGTTTGTAAACAGTTTACCAAATTTCGTCGTTGAAAAAAGCAGTTTCATCATTAAAATTCGGTATTTTATCTAAAAATAATGAAAATTCAGATGTACTGTTATATATTAATTTACAACAAGTAAACCTGTTATGGAACAGCTAGTTGAAAGTTTTTTAACAGAGTATATTGTATACAAAGGGGAAGGTGGAATTTTAATATGTCAACACGTCAAGAAAAAATCCAAGCATTAGAAAAACAGTGGGAAGAAAACCCACGTTGGGCAGGCATTGAACGCGGTTATTCAGCTGAAGAGGTTGTTAAGTTACAAGGTTCTGTTGTACTTGAACAAACTTTAGCAGCTAAAGGTGCTGCTCGACTTTGGAATTCTTTACATGAAGAACCGTTCATTAATGCATTAGGTGCATTAACTGGTAATCAAGCTGTACAACAAGTCAAAGCAGGATTAAAAGCAATTTACTTATCAGGCTGGCAAGTTGCTGCTGATGCTAACCTTTCTGGTCAAATGTACCCTGACCAATCCTTATATCCAGCAAACTCTGTACCAGCAGTAGTTAAACGTATTAACCAAGCTTTACAACGTGCAGATCAAATCGATCATGCTGAAGGACGTGTAGATCAATTTGATTGGTTCGCTCCAATCGTAGCAGATGCTGAGGCTGGCTTCGGTGGTCCTCTGAATGTATTTGAACTTGTAAAAGGAATGATTGAAGCTGGTGCTGCTGGTGTTCACTTAGAAGACCAATTAGCTTCTGAGAAAAAATGCGGTCACTTAGGTGGTAAAGTTTTACTTCCAACACAAAATGCTGTTCGTAACTTAATTGCTGCTCGTCTTGCAACAGATGTGATGGGTGTTGATACAATTTTAATCGCTCGTACAGATGCTGACGCTGCTGATATGGTAACATCTGATATCGATCCGCGTGATGCTGAGTTTATTACTGGTGAACGTACTCCAGAAGGCTTCTTCCGTACAGAACCAGGCATCAAACAAGCGATTGCTCGTGGTTTAGCTTACGCGCCATATGCAGATTTGATTTGGTGTGAAACTTCTAAACCATCACTTGAGGAAGCTCGTGAATTTGCAGCAGCTATTCATGCTGAATTCCCAGGTAAATTGCTAGCATACAACTGTTCACCTTCATTCAACTGGAAAGCGAATCTATCAGAAGATGAAATCGCAGAATATCAACGCGAGTTAGGTAAGTTAGGATATAAATTCCAGTTCGTTACATTAGCAGGTTTCCATGCATTAAACCACTCTATGTTTGAGCTTGCGCATGATTATAAAGATAATGGTATGGCTGCATACTCTAAGCTACAACAAGCTGAGTTTGCATCAGAATCAAAAGGCTACACAGCTACACGTCACCAACGTGAAGTAGGTACTGGTTACTTTGATGAAGTATCTCAAGTTATCTCTGGTGGTACTTCTTCTACAACAGCAATGGCTGGCTCTACAGAAACAGAACAATTCGTATAAGTTTTATAAAGTACGTGTTTTCCTAAATTCATAATCATAGATCTGTCTCCTCCGCTCCTCCTAAAGCGGGGGATGACTACTTAATATCGCAAAGGTGGGGGAAATAACTGATGGAACAAGCAACAACAGGTAAGCTTAAAATTGTTGGGGAACAAAACGAGCAAACAAAAGAAATTTTAACACCAGAAGCCCTTGAGTTTGTTCTTGCCCTGCACGAAAAATTTGATGCTCGTCGTAAAGCGCTGTTAGAGGCTCGTCAAGAACGTCAAAAGCGTCTTGATGCAGGTGAGAAACTCGACTTCTTACAAGAAACAAAGCATATTCGTGAGGGAGATTGGACAATTGCACCACTTCCAGCAGATTTGGAAGACCGTCGTGTAGAAATTACTGGACCAGTTGACCGTAAAATGGTTATTAATGCTTTAAACTCTGGTGCAAAAATGTTTATGGCCTGCTTTGAGGATGCATCTGCTCCGACATGGGAAAACATGATTGGTGGCCAAATTAATATGCGTGATGCTATTAATAAGACTATTGAATTTACGCAAGCATCCAATGGTAAAACATATAAGTTAAACGAAGAAACAGCTGTATTATTAGTTCGCCCACGTGGTCTTCATTTACTTGAAAAGCATGTACTAGTAGATGGCGAACCGATCTCGGGTAGTTTCTTTGATTTTGGTCTGTATTTATTCCACAATGCTAAAAATGCATTGGCACAGGGTACAGGGCCTTATTTCTACCTACCGAAGCTTGAAAGCCATTTAGAGGCTCGCTTATGGAATGATGTCTTTGTTTTTGCACAAGATTATATCGGAATTCCACAAGGGACAATTAAGGCTACTGTATTAATCGAAACCATTTTAGCAGCATTTGAAATGGATGAAATTTTATTTGAACTACGTGAACATTCAGCGGGTCTGAATTGTGGACGTTGGGATTACATTTTTAGCTATATTAAACGTCTGCGCAATCAACCTGATGTAATTTTACCGGACCGCGGACAAGTAACAATGACTGTACCATTCATGAAGGCATATACGTCTTTATGTATTCAAACATGTCATAAACGTAACGCTCCTGCGATGGGCGGTATGGCAGCACAAATCCCTGTTAAGGGTGATGATGATGCGAATGCTGTGGCTTTTGCAAAAGTTGCAGAAGATAAACGTCGTGAGGCAACAGATGGCCATGATGGAACTTGGGTAGCACATCCAGGTATGGTAGCAACGGCGATGGAACAGTTTGATGCGATTATGACGACACCAAACCAAATCCATAAAAAACGTGAGGATGTAAATGTTACAGCGGAAGAATTAGTAGCTGTTCCTGAAGGTACAATTACACTTGAAGGTCTTCGTATTAACTGTAGTGTAGGGGTTCAGTACATTGCTTCTTGGCTACGAGGCAACGGAGCTGCACCGATTAATAACTTAATGGAGGATGCTGCAACTGCAGAAATCTCTCGTACACAAGTATGGCAATGGATTCGCCATCCAAAAGGTGTTTTAGAGGATGGGCGTGGTATTACATTGGCATTCGTACTAGAAGTCTTGGAGGAAGAGCTTGTGAAAATTAAAGAGGCTGTTGGGGAACAAGTCTATAACAGCGGTCGCTATGAAGAAGCTGCTGAGCTGTTTAAATCTTTAATTGAGCAAGATGAATTTGCCGAATTCTTGACGCTTCCAGGTTACGAAAAATTAGCTTAACTTGCTTTCAGCAATCGCTGAAAGAGAGGAACTCAGTCTAAAAGCGCCACGTCCTGTGGCAACGACTGAGTGACCAACGTCGTGCTGCTGACGCTGCGTTAGCACTACGCTTTCGCGCAAAAAACATTTGTTGGCCCAAAGCCTCCGGCGGATGTGAGATCCGAATCTACTAAACGAACATATCCAACTTTCCTAGATTGTTGTGGACTGAACTCGAATGGAGTCCACTCTATTTTCCACTAATGTAAACGAGCGGGGTCTGTTCCCCCGTTCCTTACTGAGAATTGAGCATGGTTACAAAATAAAAGGGGTCTACTTCTAAAAGTAAAGAGATTTAAAGGGGTGAAAGATGTCTTGCGGGCTTAGATGGGGAGCTTGTAAGGCATCTTTTTATCTTCATTCTAAGGAGGATCGTAAAATGCGTAATAAAGAATTATTATTAGTTCCTGGACCAACTCCAGTAGAAGCTGAAATTTATGATGCCTTAGCAAGTGAAACGAGGGGACATACAGATCCACGTTTTGTTTCGATCTATAAAAATGCCATAGAACAAACAAAAAAAATATTACAAACAGATGGCGAGGTTTTCGTCATAGCCGGATCTGGGACACTTGCTATGGAAATGGCGATTGTTAATACGGTTGGCAAAGGAGAAAAGCTACTCGTAATTAGTCACGGTTATTTCGGTGACCGATTTACACCATTAGCCAAAGCTTATGGTATTCATGTAGAGGTACTACAGGCTGAATGGGGTAAGCAGGCCGAAGTTTCTGCAGTTGAAGAAAAATTGGCTGAGGGGGATTTTAAAGCTGTTACTATTACACATGCGGACACTTCTACAGGTGTAGTATCCGATTTGGATGCATTAGTACCAGTCATTAAGAAAGCCGGGGCACTTGTTATTTTAGATGGGGTTGTAGCGACAGCTGCCCTTGATGAAAATATGAGCAAGGAATATGGCCGTCCTGAATATAAATTAGATGTTGTATTAACAGGGTCACAGAAGGCAATTGGTGTACCACCAGGTTTAGCGATTATCGCCTTCAATCAATCTGCTTTAAAGGCACGTGAAGCATTGGGCTCAATTCCTGCCTATTATAGCGATATTAAAAATTGGATTCCGGTAATGAATGATCCAGGAAAATACTTTGCGACACCTCCTGTAAACCTAATTTATGCATATGATGTGGCGATGAACATTGTACTAGAAGAAGGGATGACAAAACGTGAGGCACGTCATGTCGCATATGGTTGCGCAATAAGAGCTGCATTGTCCACATATGGTATGGTGGCACTTGCTGAAGAAGCGGTTGCGGCACCTACGCTTAGCTGCTTACTGTATCCTGAAGGGGTAGAGGATGCAAAGTTCCGTGCAAAACTTGCAGAAAAAGGCGTGATAGTAGCTGGTGCACTAGCGCATTTAACAGGAAAGGCCTTCCGTATCGGGCATATGGGTAACACAACTCCTGCAATGCTAGAAGAGGCAGTAAGAGTAATAGGGGAAACATTAAATGAAGTAGGATGCATAGTGGATATAGAACAAGCTACTGCATGTTTACAAGAAAAATTAGCAATTGTTGCGAAATAGCTACTGTTGAAAAGAGATGTCTCATGATGTAATGGGACATCTCTTTGTCAATTCACAAAGCCGTCATAGCCTATATTGCCAACGGTTTGTATAACTGTTGATTCAATTCGAGGTTCTTCTTATATACCTCTAAAAATCTCCCTCTTCTTTATGCACAAAAAATGATAATTTGTTATATTGGTTATATAACAAATGTGGAGATGATAGGAATGTTTATTAAAATAGAGCCACAATCTGACGTACCTATTTATGAACAGGTAACACGTCAAATTATTGAAGGAATTGCAAGAGGGGATATGCAGTCAGGGGATACTTTGCCATCTGTACGTAATTTAGCGGCTGATTTAGGTGTTAATATGCACACGGTTAATAAAAGCTATCATGAGTTAGAGGCGAAAGGGATCATTACAATCAGAGCCAAATCAGGTGCTATTATTCGATCTACAGAGGAGCGCATCTTAACTTCTGAACAATTACAGCAAATTGAAAAAAATTTAAAGCCTGTTGTGGCAGAAGGAATGGTGCTCGGTGCTACAGTCGAGCAGATTGAGCGCATGATGAAAAAGGTATGTGCTGATTTGCAAATCCCAATAGAAGGAGTGTAGCAAAATGCTGCTTGGCTTTTTTGCCATTACTTATATTGCTGTTGATTTCCCTCTTTTCGTTATAATATGAATGAAAGTAGATATTAAAAGATCTCCTCATTTCTCGCGGAGCAACGTTCAACGCGAGACTCAACGGATGCTTGCAGATTGTCTGTGGATGGGAGCGAAATTTAATTGGATGGAGGTAAGGCTTGAATGAAAATTCTTGTTGTAGATGATGATGTACATATTTTGCAGCTAGTGAATATTTATCTGGCAAGAGAGGGCTATCAGGTGTTGCAGGCGGAAAATGGACAACAGGCCCTGCAATTACTTGAAGGAAACTTGCCTGATCTGGCTATTGTGGATGTCATGATGCCAGGAATGGATGGCTTTACATTAACCGAGACATTGAGCCAGGATTATGATATTCCTGTATTGTTATTAACGGCAAAGGGCGAGCTTGAAGACAAGGAACGAGGGTTTTTGGCAGGCTCAGACGACTATGTTGTGAAACCATTCGAGCCTAAAGAATTACTGTTTCGCATAGCTGCCATATTGCGTAGACTAGATAAGAAAAATCAGGTAACAATCCAGGTGGGTAGACTAGTCATCGATCGTCGAAGTTTTGAAGTGATCATTGGGGAAGATACACTTGTTCTGCCTTTAAAGGAATTTGAGCTATTGGCATTACTAGCATCACGCCCGAATCAGGTGTTTACACGTAGTATTATTATGGAACAGGTGTGGGGCTATGATTATGATGGAGATGAGCAGACTTTAAATACGCATGTAAAGAGGATCCGTGAGCGTCTGCATCGTTATGAAACAGGTGTTGAGATTACAACGGTCCGTGGAGTGGGTTATAAGCTCGAGGTTAATGCATGATGAAAACGTTATATAGTAAGTTTGTTGTCACGACTTTGCTTGTTATGATTGGCAGCTTGTGTATCGGTTTTTTAGCAACAAATACTTATTATCATCAAGTTATAAAGGAAAAAAATGATGCTAAAAATGTGAATATTGCGCAGGATATTGCGAAATACATCGAGACAGCAAAGCCTGACGATTTAGATAATTATTTTACAACTCTTGGCGAAATTGGTTATCAAATTTATGTAACAGCTGGTGATGAAGGGGAATTTTACGGTGGTAAATATCGCGATAAAACACTGTCATCTAATACTGTTGATCGTGTTTTAGACGGAGAAATTTATCATGGTATGCGCGATTTTCCAAAAGAGACTTTTATGACAGGCTTCTTTGCGAATGAGCTAATTAATACGATAGGTGTACCATTTACATATGAAAATAAGCATTATGCACTGTTTATCAGGCCTGATATTCGCCTGTTATTCTCTGAGGTGCATACGATACTTGGTGGGCTTATTCTTGTGATGGCAGTACTTAGTCTATTGGCAATGCTACTTTTTGCAAAAGCATTAATTCGCCCTATTACACTGTTAACAGAGGCAACACATCAGCTTGCACATGAAAAGTTCGATACGTTACTGGATATAGATCGAGCAGATGAAATTGGACAATTAGCAGTTAGCTTTAATGTCATGACGGAAAAATTACAGGAAAATGATCGAATACGTAAAGAGTTTATTAGTAATGTATCCCATGATTTTCAGTCACCATTGTTGAATATTCAAGGCTATGTTGATTTGCTAAAGAATCCCTTGCTGACTGACAAGGAAAGGCAGGAATATACGACAATTATTGAGCTAGAAACGAAGCGTCTGTCGACATTAACGAAGCAATTACTTTTACTAACGTCACTCGATCAATCTACAAGGTTATTAAAGTGTGAGCCTTATCGTTTAGATGAGCAATTGAAGGAAACTGTAAGAAAATATCGCTGGCAACTTGAAGAGGCAAATGTACAATTATCGTATCAGCTTGAACCAGTAACATATGATGGTGATGCGGGTCTATTACAAAATGTTTGGGATAATTTATTGACGAATGCCATTAAATATAATGTTGAAGGTGGAGAAATTCATGTACATTTGCAAGAATCCTCAACTTCAGTTGAAGTAATCGTTGAGGATAGCGGTATAGGGATGACTGCTGATCAATTACAAAAGGTATATGATCGCTTTTATCGCGCGGATGCCTCTAGAACAAAGCAAGGGACTGGGCTTGGACTGGCCATCGTAAAGCAAATTGCTGAGTTACATGGAGGAACGGTTCAAATGGAAAGTGTTATTAATTCGGGTACGAAGGTTCGTATCGTTTTACCAAAACAACTGTAATGAGGAGTTCATGTAAAGTTCATGTTCACACGATAGACTACTTAATAAGTTGAAAAAGCTTAGGAGGAGTTAACGTATGGAACAAAAATGGAGTTTACGCCTTATTCGTCTTGCTGCGATTTTTGCCTTATTTGGTACGTATCTTGGTTCACATATGTCTGGTACTGGTAGTTATGAATATAGACCGATACATGCACACATTTTATTAGTTGGCTGGTTAAGCATGTTTGCATGGGGCATTTTCTATCGTGCCTTCAAAGTTAAATCACAAAAATTAGTAGCGGCACATGGTTGGACAGCAATTCTTGGTGTTTTTGGCTTAACAATAGGCATGTGGTTCTACAATATAAATCCATTTAATTTTAGTAATACATTTACATTGATTTTCTTTATCGTAGGTGGGACAACGCTATTAATTAGCTTTGCTTTATTTATCTTTGTAACATTTATGGTAGATCAAAAAGAAGACATGCAAAAATAATGATAATCCCGTGTCACGATCGTTAGAGGGTGACACGGGATATTTTTTTAGGAAAAACTATTCTATTTTTTCAAGAGACTTCTTAAGCCATTTTGTTGCCTCCGTATAATCCTGTGCAACACCTTGTCCTTTTTTGTAAAGCATACCAAGCTGGAATTGAGCCTTTTGATGTCCCTGGTAAGCTGCTAATCGATACAGTTGGGCTGCCTTCGCAAAATCCTTTGGCACACCTTGTCCATGGCTGTGCATTTGAGCTAGTTGGTACTGTGCTTTGGCATGTCCTTTTGCCGCAGCTTGTTCAATCCATTTTGCGGCTTCTGTGTAATCCTGTTCGACACCTTTTCCCTTATCAAATAAATTACCGAGCTGATATTGAGCGCCTGCATGTCCTTGGATGGCTGCAAGTCGATAGCAGCGTCGTGCCTCTTCTAAGTCCTGGGCGATACCCAATCCTTGTTCATATAACAACCCCAATTGATATTCTGCGTTAATATGAGATTGATCGGTAGCGGCTCTCCACCATTTCACTGCTTCTACATAATTCAATTCAGTTGCGTATAATAATGCGAGTTCGTACTGAGCGTCAGCATAGCCCTTTTCAGCAGCCGCTTTAAAAAAGGGTAAAGCTTTGTTAGGTTGCTGAAGTTGATATACATAGATGCGTCCAAGCTCAAAGCCTGCACTGATATGTCCTTGGTGAGCAGCAAGCTGTAACCAATCTTTAGCTAAAGCAATATCATTTTCTTGGACATAAAGGACACCGAGACAGTATTGAGCATTTAAGTGTCCTTTATGCGCAGCGAGCTTAAACCATTTAATAGCCTCTACGCAATCTTGAGGTATACCTTGACCAGTGTTATATAGCATCGCCAATTGAAATTCAGCATTTGTATGGTCCTGAAGTGCAGCTAAGTGAAACCACCTCGCAGCTTCTTCAAAATTTTGCGTGATACCACGACCTTTAAGATACAAATAGCCAAGATTATACTGAGCACTTGCATCGCCCGCTAATGCAGCCATTTCAAAATAGGTTATAGCTTCCTCATAGCTTTGCTTGACACCAGTTCCATTGTGATAAAGGAAGCCAAGATTATTTTGAGCACTTGTATTCCCTTGATTGGCCGCTAGAATATACCACTTTGCTGCCTCGGCAAAGTTTGGTGTCATGCCAAGCCCTTGATTGTATAGAACGCCTAAATTATACTGTGCATCTGCATTTCCTAAATCTGCAGCCTTTTTATAATAACGAGCTGCTTCTCCATAATTTTGTATTACACCATGTCCTAAATGATAGAGCACGCCTAAGCTATAAAGTGCGTTTGCGTCATTGTGCGAAGCGGCGCGTTCATACCACATTTTTGCTTTCGCATAATTTTTCTTTACACCGCGGCCCTGGTTATAGAGAGCGCCTAAATTATATTGAGCACTTGCATTCCCTTGTTTTGCGGCAATCTCAAACCAACTTGCCGCATTTTTATAGGCCTCGGGTGACTGGTCATCTTGAAGCCATGTATTTAAATTAAACGCTGAAGTTATATCTTCAAAGGGGGCTATGTGAATCATTTTTTCCTTTATGCTACGGTCATAGCGGTCAATAAACCATTCTACAATATCACTTATATAATCAAGAACAATTTTTGCCGCCTTTGCCTCCACGATTTCACTACTATTACTAGAAGTCATTTTGTTTGCAAGATTCATTAATAGATAAATGCGACGTGGATGAATTTTTGCAACAAAGCTGCGATTATTGAGTAATGATCGGGTATTTTTTAGCTTCGGTTCGGTATGCATTTCCAGCTTATAGAGCTCATATAAAATTTCCTCCAGTACAAGGAGTGATTTTTGTAGAGATATAGCTGGCTTTGAGATGGCGAGCGAGCTAGCATCCTGAAAATTTTTAGCCAATTTAACGAAGGACAAAGCTTTTAATTTCTTGCAGTGATCTTGGGAAATTTCATATTGAATGACGATAGGGACTCACCTCTTTCGTAAAAATCCTCTTTTTTCATATATCGGGAAAATATTTATATTATTGATGTGTTTAACTTATTTCAGCAAATGTCTTTTGAGCGGCAGGTACAGAAGTCTCTCCCTCGTCGCTACGTTAGCACTGTGCATCTGGACATAATGATGCAGAGGGATCATTGGTTTGGAGTCATCGGTTGAATTGTCCTTTTTACATGATACTATTTTGTATAAGGATATTCGTTGAAATTCGAAGTAGCCATTGCTAAGAAAGTTATTCGGAGGATAGAAATAATGAAGAATATTGCAGCAATCATTCCAGCATTTAATCCACAACAATCACTTATAACTTATGTACATCAACTATTAGCAACTACAATTACACAGATTATTATTGTCAATGATGGCAGTGATGAAAAATATACAGGCATTTTTGAAGAGTTAAAGAAAATTGACAGCTGCAAAGTGTTAGAGCATGACCGTAATATTGGAAAAGGTGGGGCACTCAAGACTGCATTTACTTATCTATGGTCGCAAAGGGGTTTGTGCCAGGGGGTGATTACAGTAGGGGCCCATAGTCAACATACATTACAAGATGTGAAATTAGTATTAACCATGACGAAGGTATTTTCTGAAGGGATTGTGCTAGGGGTACGTAACTTCCATTCTTCCGACAGCACTCTTTTATCATACTGGGGCAATCGTGTAACAAGCTTGTTTTTTGAACTCCTTTATCATAGAAAACTAATGGATACACAAACAGGCTTACGATTTATCTCTATAAAAGAGCTACCATGGCTGCTAAAAGTAAAAGGTGAACGATATGACTATGACACAAATATGTTAGTTGCTGCACTTAAAAGAAAGTGTCCAATTTTTGAAGTAGAGATAGGTCAGATACGAATAAAGAAAAATACAGTGATCCAGTATGATGAAATAACCAAAGCTAGGTCAATTATTGCTAAAATGCTTATGAACTATTTAAAACCAAGGAATAGGTAGGTTTAATTTTGAAATAATGTGCTAGGATAAAGAATAATAATTACTCAAGAACGTAGCGAGTATGAAAAAAGGAGCAATGATGATGGAATATTCAGATCAAGTGAAAAATCGTGTGAAACGGATGGAAGGCCAGCTACGTGGAATTTTGAAAATGATGGAAGAAGGAAAGGATTGTAAGGCAGTCATTACTCAATTATCGGCAGTACGCTCAGCAGTAGATCGTACAGTAGGTGTAATTGTCAGTACGAATCTTTTAGAATGTGTACAAAATGCTGAAGGTGACGGCGAGAAAATGAATGAAGCTATTCAAGAGGCAGTCAATTTAGTAGTAAAAAGTCGTTAACATAAAGAAAAGCCAGCTTATGTAGAAAAGGCAATTCATAGATAGAAAACTCACTAAACAGGTGGGTTTTTATTTTTTTTTGCAAAAATCGGTACTTATATTTTATTCAAGGGAGTTTTTACCTATGTATTAAAATTTATTATGTGGTTAAAAGTCATAGTTAGTGAACTTGTACGATAGATTTGTAGTTACTTTCTCTGTTATTCTTGATTACAAGAACATAACAAACGGGAAGGTGATTTATTATGAAAAAATGGTTGATAAGCGGTGCAGCATTACTGATGTTGAGTCCAACAGCAGCTTATGCTCAAAATACGGACACTCATCCAGTACATACTTCCTCAGTTATTGCTCATAAAGTAGTAGCCAATACCAAAGTAACAACTTGGGATCAATTCACAACAGAAATCGTAAAGCAATTAAATAATTTCGAATCGGAAATTAAAATTACATATAGCGGACCAATGACTGATTTCAATAAAAAAATTAAGGAGTCATTTGAAAAAGCTCAAGAGCAGGCGGTCTATGCGAGTGGTCACATGGAAAGTACTACTATTTCTGCAGATTCAGCAGGCAATGTGACATTTAAAATGAAATATTTCACAGACCCAACGCAAGAAGCGGCCGTACAAAAAAAGATTGATCAAGTATTAAAAACAATTATTAAACCTTCAATGACAGAGTTCGACAAAGTAAAAGCGATTAATGATTATATTGTTTCAAATACAGCATATAGTACTAAAACAAATGCTAGCCCTCATGGTGCATATGCATTGCTAATGGAGGGACAAGCTGTATGTCAAGGCTACGCGTTAACAGCCTATAAAATGTTGGAACAAGCGGGAATCGAAACAAAGTATGTTGTAGGTTATGTTGATGGTAACCAAGCACATGCATGGAATTTAGTGAAGGTTAATGGTCAATGGTATCATCTAGATACAACATGGAATGATCCATTACCAAATCGTTTAGGTGCCTCTTCGTACGATTATTTTTTAGTACCGGATGCACAGCTTAAGAAAGACCATACATGGATCGCTTCAGATTATCCTGCTGCAACAAGTACAACATATAACTATATGCAAAATGTTCATTTCGCTTATCAAGTTAATAATACACTGTACTTTAGTAATACAGCGGATAACGATAAATTGTATAAGCTTGATTTAACTAACGGTAAGAAAACAAAAGTTATTGATAAACGTGCCTTGTATATTACAGGAGCGAACAACAATTTATATTTCAGTGATTACAGTAACGGTGGTTACTTAACAAAATTAAATCTTCAGACATTAAAAACTGAGGTGCTTGTGAAGCAATCAGTGGCTGACTTAAGCATTAGTAATAATTATTTAAATTATTATGTTAATGCAAAAGAACAAAAGCTTAAAATAAACTAAGCTTCTATGTAAACAGGTCGCCGCTTGCGGATGCGACCATACCCTACAAATATCTTTATCTATTTATAAAATGAAAGCACAAAAGGACTTCCAAGTGAGTTCTTTGTGCTTTTTTTGTATATAATGAAAACAGGAAAACAGTCGGAGGTGAGCATTTTGTGGAAAAAATTAGCCATTATCGTAATAATCGTAATTTTTATTGACCCTATCTATACAGCTGGTAAAGCAGTTGTACAACAAGTGATCACTTGGGCAAATAATGATGAAATAGAAACGATGCTTCTCTCAACGAAGGAAAAAATTATAGATGCTACTGCTAAGCTTTCAGAGAATGCCTCAATTGAAACGGCCACACCTATAGAAGAAAAGCCAGAAGAAGGGGTAGCTGTTACAGCTTCAACTTCCAAAACACCTGAAGCAAAGTTAGTTGTCACGAATGCAAAGGAAATGGCTGATGCGATGTATGCGTACTACAGTAGTTTTTCACCTACGTTTGAGATTCAATATAAAGGCAATACACAGCGGATTGAACAGATAGTGGAAGAAGCCTATGAAAATGCTATAAAGCGAGATGACTATGTATATGGGCATATTAGCAAACATTCTATTCGTTTTGAATATGGAGGGAAAACAGCTACCATCTTTGGTGAGCAAAGTTATTTAATGACACCAGAACAGGCGGCATCTGTTGAAATGAACGTTCAAGAGATTATAGCCTCTATCAATAAAAAATCATTAAGTGATGTAGAGAAGGTTAGGGCTGTCAATGATTATATCGTTGCTACCACCGCCTATACAGAACAAACGAATGCAAGTCCACATAGCGCATATACAGTGCTTACAGAACATGGTGGTGTTTGTCAGGGCTATGCATTGTTAGCGCATACGATGTTACAAAAGCTAGGGATAGAAACAAAATATATAGTAGGCTATGTCGGACAGCAAGGACATGCTTGGAATTTAGTAAAGTTGGACAATCAATGGTATCATCTCGATACTACATGGAATGATCCAGTACCTGATCGTAAAGGATCGATACGCTATCAATATTTTTTAGTGGATGATCGAACGATGGCAAAAGATCATACGTGGATTGCTGAAGACTACCCAAAAGCCACGGGTACAACGTATAACTACTTTCACGATGTAGATTTCCCTGCACAAGTAGGACAGCAAATATTTTATAGCAATATTTCTGATGATAATAAATTGTACGTGCTTGATTTGAAAACAGGTAAATCGAAGCGTGTTTCCCATTCGCGTGCACAATATATCGTTTATGCAGATGGTTGGTTATATTTTAGTAATTATTCACGCGGAGCGTATTTAACGAAAATTCGCCCGGATGGAAGCGGGGAGCAAATATTAAATCGTGAAGATACGAAGGATTTATTTGTGAAGGATGGCTATCTATATTTCACGACAAATGAGCTGAAAAAAATGGCACTTTAATTACATTAACATAATAGAATTTTAACAACATGAAAAGCCTATGACATTACAGACTGTCATAGGCTCTTTTTGTTCGCTCTATAAGATAATAAATTGGTTGGTGCTGACATAAAGAAACTTCTATTTGCGGATACATCAATTTCATTTCCTGGGAAAAAATTTTAAAAATTAATGGATTATGCTTAATGGCACCACCATTACAATAAAGGTAAAATACATCTCCTTGATAGCCAGTTTTTTTCAACAAGGCGCTAGCAAGGAGCGCTAACTCATGAGCAGCACGCATCGATATTTGAATGGCGCATGAATCCTTCTTGGTCACGGCATCGGCTAAAAAGGCACCCATTTTGGCAAGCTGTGCATTTGTGTAAGATGGGTGGAACAGCCAGGCAGCTAACTCCGTAACATCGTGGATACATAAGTAATCATAGACAGCATCTTTTAATAGGGTTGGCTCACCACGCCCGTCTTCCATTCGGAAAATGGCGCGGATAACCTCTTGCCCTAACCAATAGCCACTACCTTCATCTCCGGCACGATGCCCCCAGCCACCTGCACGTACTATTTGCGAGCCATCAAATGCGTAAGCAATAGCTCCTGTTCCAGCTATGAGTAAAGCGCCTGCCTGTCCGGCGGTAACACCTAATAAGGTAGCTTGTGCGTCATTTTCAATAATAAGTGTTGTTATTTTAAGTTGTAATGCCGATAGCGCTTTATGAACAATTGCAGACACCATTTCATGATCTTTAGAAGAATCAATGCCAGCCATTGCAAAGGTAGCTACAGCAATTTGAGAGACGGCCTGACTTTGCAAAAACTGCTGTACATGTATTAAAAGCTCTTGCAATATTGCTGTAGCAAATTCAGCGCCAATAGCTTGATAGTTCGAGCCACCTGTTGATTTAGTATATTTTATTTCACCAGACTCGGCATGTACGACCGCACATGCCGTTTTTGTAGCACCACCGTCAATAATAAGTAGCCATTCCGTCATTGATTCCATTCCTCGATAAATACTGTTAATTGCTGTTCCGCCTCAACGATCATAGACTCCTTCAAACGAATCCATTCATAAAGGTTATGAGCATTTGCCTTGGAGCGTTCAAGAGATGCCTTCATCGTTTCTGGCGCAGGGCCACCAGGTAACGTTCGGACACTGACAAAAGTCTCTGGCTTTAATGTGTTATAAAAATCCTCTTCAGAAATATTTAATGTTTTACCAGTAATCAATTTGGATTGGGTATTCGCTAGACCCCATGTCAGACTTGCAAGAGATTCCTCACCGTGAGAGAGTAGTACCTTTACACACTTACTGACAATACTGTGTGCTTGGCGGAATGAAATCCCTTCAGAGCGCACTAACGTATCAGCAAGCTCCGTTAAATTGGCAAAGCTATTCTCTGCACGATTTCTTAGTTTTTTCTTGTTTACATTCATCGTAACTACAAGTGAACCAAATAGCTTGTAAATACCTATTAAACGGTCGATAGCACGCCATAAATAGGGCTGCATATCATCTTCAGTGTCTACGATATCTCCAAATGGTGTATTATGTACCATTTGCAATACTGTACTAGCATCTCCAACAACTGCAGATAGTAATGAACGTGTGTGCTCGATCGAAACGGGATTGCGCTTTTGAGGCATGATAGAGCTAATTTGTACGTATGGACTTGCCAGCGTAAAGGCATTGAATTCCTGTGTAGCCCATAGTAAAAAGTCTTGAGATGTACGACCGAGATTAAGTGCCGCAAGCTGAACAATACTTGCTGCCTCTGCAATATAATCCGCACCAGCAACAGCATCCCACGCATTTTCGATAATATCATCGAATGCCAATAACTCACACATACGCTCTCGACTAATGTTGAAGCCGGTTGTCGTTAATGCTGCTGCTCCCATACTGCTACGATTCACGGTTTTATAGACATGCTGCAAGCGTTCAAAGTCTCGTTCAAGTTGATCGATGACAGCTTTTAAATAATGAGCAAAGGTTGTGGGCTGTGCCTGCTGCGTATGTGTATAGCCAATCATAATCGTATCAACATGCTCCTCAGCAGCTGCGATTAAATCATCCCGTAATGTCAGTAATTCTCGCATGAGCAATAACAATTTTTTTCTTAAAGTCATACGATAGATGGCAATGCCCATATCATTGCGACTTCTACCAATGTGAAGATTCCCAGCAACATCTCCAGCAAGCTCTATTAATTTATTTTCGATACGGAAAAATAAATCCTCATATCGCGGGTTGTAATCCTCTATACGGTAATAGTTCAAGTCTAGTTTTTTTAGTGCAATACCGATTTGTTTGACTTCTTCTTTTTTTACAAGTCCTTGTTCTTCTAACATTTTTAAGTGTGCAATATTGATTTGTAGCATGATTGTTAAAAAATTCTTCTTGGCTTCTTCATAAGCTGGCTGTAAGACAATTTTGCGATAAATATTAGAAGGGAAAATCATCCCATCTTCTTGCTGTGTTTTGTTGCGGAAATCTTCAAACATAGTAATTGCCTCCTAGTAAATTAGCAGTTATATGGCCGAACCAGCACTGCCTTTAGATAACTTCTCGGAAATAATAAGTACAATTAAAATTAAACAAATTTGTAAGACGCCATATGCACAAGCAGTTCCAAATTTAAACGCATACAATTTTTGAAATATCGCCACAGATAATGGGATTGTTGACGTACTGTAAATAAGAATTGACGCTACGAATTCACCGAAGCTTTGAACAAGTGCTAGTAACGTACCTGCCAAAATGCCCGTAAATGTAAGTGGTAAGACAATCCGTCTAAATGAATACCACCAAGTTGCACCTAAGCTTCGTGACGCTTCTTCGATAGACTGATCTAATTGCACAAGAGATGCCGATGTAGACCGGAAAACGAGCGGTAAATGTCTAATGAAATAGGCTAACGGCAAAATCCAGAACGTCCCGATCAGAACCTGATTAAAGGCGAATATATTTTCCGTACTAAAAGCAGCAATCAAATTGACAGCTACAACGGTTCCTGGTAACGCCCAAGGAACCATAATTAAAATATCGAGCAATGTCTTGCCTTTAAAATTTAAACGTACCATCGCATAGGCTGCTGCGACACCGAATAGGATATTGCCGAGTGTTGCAACGATCCCCATTTGAATGGAGTTCCAAATAGGTCGCCATGTTCGCTCATCCGTAAAGAGCGCTAGATAATGATCCAGTGTATAGTCGGTTGGCAAGATTTGTGTTTTCCATGCACCATCTACTGAAAATGAAATTAAGATAAGAACTAAAATCGGCAAAATTAAAATTAATGTACCTATAAAAGACGCGATAGTCGCAATCATCTTCATTCCTTTTGAAGAAACTTCAGATCGATGAACACTAATACCTTTGCTTAGATTTTGATAGTTTCGGCGGTTTTGATACCAACGCATAATAATTAAAAAAGTAATAGACACAAAGGATAGAATCATAGATTGTGTCGCTGCCATATCTAAATTCCCGTTCGTACGTGATAAATAGATTTGCATCGTCATCGTACGTTCGACACCGAACATTAAAGGTGCTGTATAGGAGGCCATGGATATCATAAATACGAGTAAGGATGAGGCAACAATTGAGGGTGTTAACATGGGCAAAATAACCTTTGTCCATACTCGAATACGCCCTGCACCTAGACTAGTTGCCGCCTCCTCTAGAGCTGGATCTAACCCCTTTATAGCAGCGGAGGCAGTCAAATAGAAGTAAGTGTACATCGTGAATGTATGGACAACAATAACGCCCCAGATGCCTTTTAATGAAAAGGGCACTTCATGTAAGCCGAATAGGTGTTGAAGCGCACGTGGAAATATACCGCTTTCCCCATATAAGAATGTAAAAGAAAGTACACCTACTAATGGCGGAAGAGCCATAGGTACCAAAACTAAAATAGAGAGTACGCGTCTACCTGGAAAATCGTAACGCTCGAGTAAGAATGCCATGGTAACCCCAACGATTGCACAGCAAATAACACTAATAACGGATATATATAAACTAGTCCATAATGCCTCTATATTTGCGGGGCTAGCAAAATTAAAAAACTGTTTATAATTAGCTAGCGCATCATCACTAGAAAAGCTTTCTGTAAAAGTTTGATAGAACGGGTATACCACATAGGCAAACAACACTAAAAATAAAGGTGCAACTAATATATACACAAACCAATTTGAGCTTGTTAGTCGTGTCCATGCATTTCCTTCAGAAGGTTTGAGTTGTGTTTTTTCCATGTTGTTACCCTCCTATTCCCCTAAAAAATACAGTGAATCTTGGGCTATAGTTAAAGTGATTTCTTCACCAATTTTTTTTAACTGACCGTTCATGTTGATAATCATTACTTTTAGTGAAAAATCTAGACATTCCACCATGTAGTTCACACTAATCCCTGTAAATTCCACAAAAGTGATTTTACCTGTTACTGTGTTTTCACCAGTACCTTGATGGATCGATTCAGGACGAATAGAAATAAACACTTTGTCTCCAATCATATGCGTTAAAGTGGGGGAGCTTTGTTGCTTTTGCCCAGTGAGAACAAGTCCACTTGCTGTTTTTACTTGTATATCGTTACCATTGACGGCGTCGATTGTCGCTTCCAGTAGGTTTGTCTCGCCAATAAAATCTGCTACGAAGCGGTTTGAAGGCCGATTATAAATCTCTTGTGGAGTACCGATTTGTCTGACGTTCCCATTTTCCATGACCATTATCCGATCTGACATTGACATAGCTTCCATTTGATCATGCGTAACATAGATGGTTGTAACACCGAGCTCGGATTGAATACGTTTTATTTCAACGCGCGTTTCTTCGCGTAATTTAGCATCTAAATTAGACAATGGCTCGTCTAACAATAAAATATCAGGCTCTATCACAAGCGCTCTTGCCAATGCAACCCGTTGCTGCTGCCCACCAGATAGTTCATTAATTTTCCGATTCCCATATTGCGATAAATGAACAAGCCCTCTAATACGGTCAACCTTTTGTTTGATCTCCGCCTTCGAGAATTTCCGTACTTGTAATCCAAATGCGATATTTTCATCTACCGTCATATGTGGAAAGAGAGCATAATTTTGAAACACCATACCGATGTTCCGTTTATTAGGTTGAAGCCTTGTCACATCAAAATCATCAAAAAGAATTTTACCCTCCGTTGGGAAATAAAAGCCGGCTATCATCCTTAGTGTTGTCGTTTTCCCACAACCGCTTGGACCGAGGAAAGTAAAAAATTCACCAGCTTTAATGTGAAGATCTAAATCCTTTACGCCATGAACTTGACCGAATTTCTTAGAGACATTTTCTATTTTGACACTTTTCAACTGAAATGCTCCTTTCCCTTTAGAAAATTAGTTACATGAAGCCTCGAGCAAAGATATACTCGAGGCTTATAAATATGAACAATATTCGTAGATGTTTTACGCGTTAACTCTTTAATAATCGGTCACTTTTTGCCGCGTCCTTTAATATTGTTATCCCAATGCTCCATCCATTCAGCTTCTTTCTCAGTCATGAGTTGCCAATCGATATCAAACGTTTTTAAATCTAATTCTTTATACCACTCAGGCATTGCTGCTTTATCGATATCTGAGCGAGTAGGGATTTGATAGTAATCGTGGGCTAGTTGAGTCACCATACCTTTTTCAAATATGAATTCTGTGAAGAGCTTTGCATTTTCTAAGTTTTTGGCATTGTTTACAACAGCAACACCATCAACTAAAATCGGTGCACCACTTTTCGGATAAATGTAATCGAACGGATAATCAGTCGTATATTTCTTTAATAAAATATCTTGCAAATTCCATAAAGAAACACTGCCTTCTTGTCGTGTCATCTTTAAATAAAGTGCATTTGGATCTTGTGTATATTCCTTCGTATTAGCATCTAATTTTAATAACCAATCATAGCCCTTATCAGGTGAATCTGCACCTTGACGTAAAATCATAGATGAATAAATAGTACGCATCGTTCCAGATGCTAAAACACCACGAATTAAAATTTTATCCTTCCACTTTGGATCTAATAAATCATCCCAATCTTGTGGACCCGTTTCTTTCGTTAATACATCACTGTTAATCATAATGACCTCTGGCAGTAACATTTCACCAAACCAACGACCGTCCGCATCTTTATAAGCTGGATCAATGGAGTGGTTAAAGCTAGGCTTCCAAGCTTGAAGTAAGTCTTCATTGGCACCAACAGTTAGTGCAGATTGCGTACCGCCCCACCAAAAATCAGCTTGAGGATTTGCTTTTTCACCACGTAGGCGTTCTAAAATTTGCTGTGCGCCCATCGTTAAAAATTCCACTTCAATGTTCGGGTACTTTTCATTAAACTGATCGATTACCTTTTGCACCATCTCTTCATCGCGCCCTGTATAAATAACAAGCTTTCCAGATGGTGTAGCTGCCGTATCAGTCTTTTCAGAATTAGACGTTTTCTCGTTTTCTTTTGCATCCTTTGTAGAAGCCTTGTCATCGCTACTACAAGCAGCTAATACAATAACCATCAGCACAAGTAAAAAACCGAAGATACGTGTTTTCTGCATAATCTTCCCCCTCTCTAATAGTGAAAAACTTACATATAGCAGTATAATCCGGAGGCCTTGCATTAATGTTAGAATAATTGAAAAATTATAATTAAATCCATCATAGCTAAGGAAATACTAGAGAGTAATGGCTTTAAAGTAGCGAATAGTCTCGGTTTTGGGGACTTTGAGAATAGATTATCAAAATATGTTCAAAAGTGAACGAAGATTGATTTTGGTGATTTTGAAATACTTGTTAGAAATTAAAACAAGGAAATCTATAAAGTTTAATTTATGTATGTCTAAATATTGCAGTAAAGGAGTTTTATAATGATTTAAAGATCGTTTCATGGGGTTTTAGCAGAAACAGTTTTGTTCATCCGAATTTAGCTAATTGTCAAAATTTTCTCAAAATCATACAAATGTTAATTTTGATTATTCTGAAATTGGTGCTACGATTTGAAACAAGGACATCTATAAAATTTATTTTTATGTATGTCCTGATCATCTCAGTAAAGGAGTTTTTATTATGAAGAAACGGTTTATGATTGTTGCGGCATTACTATCCTTAGTTTTTGCAAGCGTATCTTCAGTATCAGCACTTGCAGCTACAGGGGAACCAATTGTAAAAGAGAAATTTGCTGTTGTAGAAACATCAAATGTGATTGAACCTGAATATGTACCAGCACTTGTTGCGATTGCCAATGCTGCTAGAGTAGCAAATGCAGTAACTAAGGCAGCAAAAGGGGCAGGCGCTGCCGTGGCTGGAGGATTTTTAGCTGCTGCGGGAGCAGATGCTTACTCGAGAGTCACAGGCAACTCAACTAATTATAATGCAGGAGTTTCAGCAGCTGCAGAAGTGGTTTTTGATTGATATTTTGGTTGTATTAAATCCAGGTCCTCAATCGTTATATAATGATTGAGGACCTATCCTATCTACGTTTTTTAGAAAGGAACATAAGATGAAAAAGAAGATATTTTTTATTGTTTTATCCTGTATTTTCGCTTTCCATTTTTGTATGACAGCTCTATACGTACTTCCTTTTAATCCTATTTCGCACAAACTAAATAAAGCGGTTAATTCTTATATAAATCCACTTTTCACTCAAAATTGGCAATTATTCGCTCCTGAACCTCTTTCAAGCACTATATATGTTTATGTCCAAGCGAAAGATAAACAGGGGGAAGAATCCGAATGGATTGATATATCGTCACCTTTATATGAAGCAAATCATAAGAATAGATTTTCACCAGTAAGTATGCTAAATAGGTTAGGGACAGGGGCGTACTTGCAAGCCGTTCACATTGATCAACTTACTTATAAAATTGAACAAAAAACGACTGAAAACAGCGACGATCACACTCAGGAGAATCAAGTTAAAGAATTAACGAATTACCAAAGAGGTGGTATCCAACAACTCTATAACCTAGGTATGTATTATGCTACAAATTTTTTTGATGAAAAATCTATCGACATGATACGAGTTAGAGTCGAAAGCAAACATGCAATTCCATTTTCCCAAAGAAATAATAAAGCTTATGAACAGAAAAAAAGTTACATAACACAAGAATGGATTTCTGTGAGTAAATTAAAGGGGGAAATTTAATTGTTTGATAAAATAATAAACTACTTTTCTATCAAGAGAATGCTTATTGGTTCAAGTATTCTACGTGTCGGTTTCGGAATAATAATTTTATATAGTTATGCAATAAATTATGCACAGCGTCACTTTTTATGGGGGTATAATGGTATTACCAAAACAGATTTTTCTGACGAATTTAGCAATTTTTCATTATATCAATACGGTAGTACGGATTTGCACTTTGAGATTATCTTTCACTTAGGAATAATCGCTGCTCTCCTATTTACGCTAGGGTATAAAACAAGAATAATTAGTATCATCAACTTTATATTTCTTTACTCACTTCACCAAGAAAATCCTGTAATCTTGGACGGCGGAAATAACATTATGATTATAGTTTTAATATATCTAATGTTTGTAAAAACCAACGCATATTTTTCAATTGATAAACATATCAATCAAAATAAAGTAAAAGAGAATGTGTATGTAAATATTTTGCATAATTTTGGTGTCCTTGCTGTTGTTATTCAATTCTGTATTATATATTTGAATTCTGCTTTATATAAAGTTATGGGTGAGTATTGGCAAAATGGTACTGCAATTTATTATATTCTACAAGTAGACGAGTTTAACTTACCCTGGCTAACTGATTTAATAGTCTCTTCAGATATTTTAATAGTATTGATTACTTATTCGACAGTATTATTACAAATTGCGTTCCCTTTTATGTTGTTAAATAAACGTACAAAATATATTGGATTATCACTTGCTGTCCTTATGCATCTAGGTATTGCGTTTGCAATGGGACTAATCACATTTTCATTTATTATGATTTTAATTGATACAATTTTAATAAGCGATGAAGATTATAGGAAAGCCTATGCATTTTTAAAAAAGAAATTTGCAAAGAAGAAGGGAACAAGTCAAGTGGATTTGGAAACAAATTCCATTTGAAGGATAAAGAAGTTTAATTTATCTATTTCTCATATCATAATTTAGCAGACTTTAATATAAGGATGGAAGAATTCTATGAGTAAAACTGTTACCGTTGATTTTTTTTATAAAAATGAATTGTCCGAAAAACTACAATTGTGGATTGTTATGCCTTCTGCTATTCGATTTAACGAGAGTAATTTAACGCCTGATCAAATTACAAAGATTCCAACCGGAGAGAAACTAGCGTACTACATTTTGAACAAAGATCAGGATCTTCATCTTAATTATGAAGTGGAATTATATAGTACTAAGAATGAAAAGAAAACATTAACGGATGAAGAAAAGGATTTTTATTTGAGAAACACCATTCTTTCACCAATAAATACTGAAACAACAAGGTTAGCAAAAGAAATTACCGCTCAACAAAAAAATGATCATGAAAAAGCACGTGCTATTTTTCATTATATAGTAGATAATTACCGCTACATTTATCCTCCAAGTAGTAGGGGTGTTAACTCATTTCTCGAAGTGAAAAAAGGCGATTGTGGAGAATTTTCATTTCTCTTTACAGCATTATGTAGAACATTAAAAATACCAGCAAGGACAGTAGTTGGAAGCTGGGCATATGGAAAAATGAACGCCCATGTTTGGAACGAATTTTTTATAGAAGATGAAGGTTGGATTTCAGTTGATACAAGCATGGCCTACATACAAAAGAAACAAACTTTTAGGTTTTTTGATAGCTCTTTAATGACTTTACACTGGAAAAAATATTTTGGTGAAACCGAAGGACAACGAGTTGTTTTTTCTAAAGATGCGGAAATAGAGTTATTACCAGAATATAAGAATAATGAAGAAGCCTTTACTTTAAATCCGATTCTCATTAACGGGGAGCCTTTTTGTTGGGGACAGCAATCACTTAACGGGAGAGCCCCTTACTTACAACCTATATATGTAAAATATGAACAAAATGACGATTTATTTTCATCAGTAGATATATCACATTTATTTGGAACTTGGAAAATACGAGAACATGGAATAAAGCATTTTTTAGAACGCTCTAAAGTATTTTTACTGATTATAGCTTTATTGTCTATGGCTTTATATTTTATCTTTCAAAACTTCTATTTAGGGGTAACTTATAAATTAACGTTTATTATATTCTTTTTATGTTTCATATTAAGAAGAGAGCGTGTTATTATTTTTAGCGTTTTTTTATTGTTTATGTTTTTATCCCTTTTATCAACTTTAGATTAAAGGCGAACATATAACTGATCTTATGAGTAGGGTTGAAGGGACGTGGTTTTAAATTGAAGCGTATAATAGTTTTTTATGATGGTTGGTGTTCTTTTTGTCTTAAAAGTATAAAGAGTTTTAAACGGTTTGATTGGTTAAATCGCATAGAATTTATTTCTTTTAGGGATCAAAAAGTAATTGAAAAATATAAACTGGATGAAAAGATGCTTGAAAAAAGAATTCATTCTTTATTACAATCTAACTCAAAATATAAAATGGAGAATGGTATCCATTCAATCAATCGTATTTGTAAAAACAGCCCTGCACTGTGGATATTTGTTCCTTTTTTAAGTTTTGCTACTCTAATAGGTCTAGGGCAGTTAATCTATGATTGGATAGCAAATAGAAGAACTATTTTTCCTACGGGACAGTGTGAAGGTGGAAGTTGTCAAATACCACAAATAGATTTAAAGAGCATATCTAAAAAAAAATGATTTCAGAAATTCCTTTTGCTGTCATGTAGATAGCTGAAATAATAAAAATGTTTTAGCTATTTGGGCTCTGTTTATAGTGGGCTTAAGCAGTATAATCGTTTTAATGCAAACTAATGTGCAAAAATTTACTTCATTCATGTACCGAGCACTTGGTTTATTAAAATATAGCTTTTGGATTAATCCAGTAAGTTAATTAAGGGAGGTGTATCAAAAAATATGATACATCTCCCTTTCTAATTTAGATTAAAGTATTTACTTACTAATAGGATCTAAAGATTTTCCCTTTTGTCGTCGTTGTGAAAGTATTGTCGGTAACATCATACCTACAATAACCAAAATAATACCCGCTATTTGTAAAGAAGTTAAAGGTTCATGTAGAACAATAACTGAAACGGTTACGGCAACGGGTAACTCCATAGCACTTAAAATAGAGGCAAGAGCTCCTCCCACTTTAGGAACAGCTATAGAGAATAAATAAATCGGCATAATAATACCGAATAGCCCTAATGCTAGTCCGAATTTCCATAAACCACCTGCAAATAATTTGCCGTTCCAAAGAACTTCAGGGTTAAGGAATATACTAATCATGATAAGCGCGACAAAGGAAACGATCAACACGCGCGATGTAGTTGTAATACCCTCCACGTGACGAGAGTTAAATTGAATAAAGCAAGCAAAAGTAAAGGCAGCAGCCAAACCTAGTAGCCAGCCTTGAATAGGGATGCCGCTTAAATCTACATTTAGTACGCCAGCAGCTAAAATAGTTCCAGCAAATAATACACTGATGGAAATCACTTCAGCCCGACTTGGTAAGCGTTTATGAAGTGCGCAATCTATTAATAAGCCAATCCACGTGAATTGGAAGAGCATTACTACTGCAAGAGAGGCTGGTAGATATTTTAATGATTCGCCGTATATAATCCCTGTAGCCCCGGTTAAAATCCCGGCGCATACCAAAATAAGCAGTCCCTTTTTAGAAAGCTTCGGTAATTGTCTTTGTGTCACTATAAAAATAGTTGCAACAAGCATAAAGCCAATAATATATTGACTCGATACGGCCTCTCCTGTTGTATAGCCATGCTGCATAGCTACTTTGACAATAGTCGATAGTACACCGTAGCTACTAGAAGCAATGACAATTAAAAGAGGATAAATTAAATTCTTTTTCATGTTTTTTATTTCACTTCCTAAAACTGTTTCACCATATGATGAAATGGCTCATCAATAATGGACCATGGCTCTGTAATGACAAAGCCCATGCGTTCATAAAGGCGACGAGCGTCCTCTTTTTGTGTTTCAACGTTTAATGATAATTTTGTATAGCCTCGTTTTTGTGTTTCTTCTATGGCAAATTGCAGTAATAATGTTCCTATTCCTTTACCCCGAGCTTCTGGTGCTACACAAATAGTATCAATATAATATTCATCTTCATGAGCTTCTTTATCGATGATGATGGATGATGCATTTTTCTCTTCAAGCCATTTTACGAGATTTGCATCCATATGAATGGCTTCGATACCATTATAGTAAACAAGAATTCCTAATACTTGCTCATTCTCAACAGCAACAAAAGTATTTAAATAGGAATGTCGATTGTCCTCACGCTTGAATAGTACAGTAAGTTCTTGTTCAACGGCTTTCGCTGTTTGTTCACCTGTTAAACGGTTGGCAATATCACCAATCGCATCAATGATGAGTGGTACTACGGCATGGGCATCCTGCGGTTGCGCTTGTCGAATTGTGATACTCATTGTCAAAATCCCTACCTTTCTATAGGCAAGTATAACAAAGATAGAGGATGACTCAAGTTTTTGAGTAAGTGGTAATATTCTGATGGAATCTTTACCTTCTTTCCGCGGGTGTCTAAATTCACCTACAAAAATAAAGGAACTCAGTCTAAGAACGCCACGTCCTGTGGCAATTTATCTGTGCAAAAGCGCAGCGACAGCAATAGGTTTTCTTTCTGTGCGAAAGCAAAGCGTCAGCTACAATTATGCCAAGGCATCCTTGATTATTATTCCGAAAGTTTAAAACTTTATACGATATCAGATTTCGTGTTAATCTATAAGGACTAGAGTTTCGGGAGGACAACAATGACAAAGGAAGATAAGGATTATATTTTAGTTTATGGAGATGCATTTATTGACTATATCGCTGATAATGTAACAAATACATCTTTTACTAAATATATGGGTGGTGCAACGGTGAATGTTGCTGCAGGTATTAGCCGTATCGGTGCTCCATCTGCATTAATTACGATTACAGGAGATGACGAAGGCTCTCAATTTGTTCGAGATGGGCTTGCGCAAGAAGGGGTAAACCTGGATTATGCCGTATTTGATCCTGCGAAGCGTGTTAGCGGTGTTTATGTACATTTAACAGAAGAATGTGAGCGAATTTTTAAGGATTATGTCGATGAGACGCCTGATTTACAAGTAGAAGCATCACAATTAAATGAAGCAGCTTTTAAACATGCATCTGCTTTAACAGTGTGCTCGGGTACAATGTTCCATCCTACAGCCCTTGAAACAACACGTGCTGCTGTAGAGATGGCAAATGAAAAGGGGACTATTATCGCAATGGATGCGAATATTCGTCCTTTACGTTGGAGCAGTGAACAAATTTGCCGTGAGACAATTACTTCATTTTTTGAGCATGTAGATATTTTAAAGGTTACTGACGAAGAGTTATTTTTCCTTACAGAGACGACTACGTTAGAAGAGGGAATTGAGCAATTAAACAGTTATTTAGTGCCTATTATTTTAGTGACAGTAGGAGAAAATGGCACATATGCGGTATTAAACGGTGAAGTTATCCATGTACCGACAGAAAAGGTTGTGCCAGTAGATACTACAGGTGCTGGAGATGCATTTATGGCTGGTGTATTACGCGATGTTCATTACAATGGCTTACCTACAACGGAAGAGGAACTTGCTCGTTGTGTAAACTTTGGTAATAAGCTAGGTGCTTTGGCAGCAACTAAAGCGGGGGCATTAACAGCTCTTCCGTATTATGATGATATTAAGCATTTGCTTAAATAGTCGTTTTGGAGCGTGCATACAATGGAGAAAAACTACGATGTATTAGTAAAGGATCGATTATTCTTTGGCGGTGCGAAAGACGCAGATTCTGCCTTTGAGCAAGAAAAGGTTGATGTCGTGATTGATGTTCGAGTAAACGGCTTAAGTACTGAGGAGCAGGAAGTGGCTTCATATGAGTACAAGCATATGCCAATTGCTGATGAGGACATAGAAGTTGCGCCATCTATCCAAAAAGTAGCGAAAGAAATTGTTTCTGCCTATGACAATGGGCAAAAAGTGTACTTCCATTGTGGAAGTGGAGGAGGTCGCGCAGGTGTTGCAGCGACAGCCGTGTTAATGGAACTTGGCGTAGATAATTCTCTAGAGGAAGCGGAAGAGGCTGTAAAAAACGCTCGTCCACAAGTAACGATTCGCCCAAAAATGGCAGATGCTTTGCACAAGCTATATAAATAAATGAGAAGATGTACCAAAGGATTTTTCCAATTTGGTACATCTTCTTTTTTAGTTAGGGAATTAACTGTTCATGATTTTTGGTGAATATTGTTCAAGACCCTTGCCAATAATTCGTATCTTTTTCGATTTAAAAAGACTTCAAACTCAGAGAAAAAAGGACTCATTACTCGAAGTTGGGGATGATATTGGTTAAAACGTATACTATGTAAATTAGGTTGATTGGAGCGCAGCGGATGTTTTCTGTGCGAAAGCGCCCAGTCGGAACGGAAATCAACCCCACGCTTTGGTGATCAATAATAATAAATTGGTTTATTTTTGAAAATATAATTCACTTTTAATTTTTGTAAGTTAAAAATACAAATTTTGGAGTGATTTTATATGACAACATTTACACCATTACAAGAAGCTCAAGCCTTCGTTGAAGCGTTTTTACTATCTACGGAGCAGTCATCTTTAAGCCATCCTTATAAGAAGGATAAAGGTCGATATCCACGAGTGCGAAAATTTTTCCAAAACAATATATTAAATGGTACAAGTGATGCTTCCACATATCAACAGGGTGTTGGACAATTAATGATGTTCTGTGCCCAGTTCGCCCAACAAAAGGCAATAGCCGGCGAACGTGATGCAGTTTACAAGGAAATTGTTCATACTGTTATTCCGAAGCTTATTAATAGAGCATTTAATTTTCCGATCATTAATCCATTAGCAGGCTTTATTTATCTTGGTGCGGCAATGCTTAAGAAGTTAGACGAATCCCAGGGCGATGTTTCACTTTCTAATGTAGATGTGTTGTTAGTGCAATACCGAGACTATTTCGCTAATGAAGTATTAAATTCTAAAGAATACTATGCTTTAATGTATCACCGCACGCCATCTGCTTGGACATACAATGATGAAGAAAAAGCATATCGTTTTGCTACTGGTCCATATTCGGGGCAAATCGGATACTGGATCACGACCGCAGATTTATCCACCGATCCTCAAAAAAACTACTTAGAAATGCCAACAGTTCTTGATAGTTCAGGACAGGTTTCTTTTGCTGGTATTCAACCAGGAACAAGCGGTAGGGATTATATAAATCATCATGACTATTTCAATACTAAAAACGAGCGATTTATTCTTAATGCTTCACTTAACGCCATTGCTTTTTGGATGGCAGCACATGTTTATGATGTAAAAGTAAATGGAACTGGAGCTTCATTAACTCCTGCATATAATATGAAAAATGCAATCCGAGATGTTCTTAGTTATACTCATTGGGGCTCTAACACCTCAGTTGCAAATGCTTCTAAAGGATGTTTCCAACAAGAGCCATTTAACAATTCATTAACTGCTAAAAGGGTTCTTCCAGTTCATGGGTTTTACGAAGTAACCTTGGCAAATAATATGCTACGATCTCGATTCGATTCTCCGGCATATAATACATTTGCAATAACATTCTTACAAATCTTTGCAAGCTTAATCGAAAATCCAACAGCTTCATCATGGTATAGTCTTGTTCCGAATGTTGATTCGGATTCAGGCGTTATGGTAACTCAGATGATTAATACCTACAAAGACATTTTCACTAACTATTCATCTATAAAGAACACTTTAATGAGTAATTTGTTTAGCCAAGCTAAATATTGGGGTATGTACATTCCGGAAAATGCTATGTTAGGCTCATCCGAGTTGATTAAAAATCCGTGGCAAATGCCTAATAAGGGTGAGGGGATTAATCAGGCCATGGTTGGATTGTTCAATGTTTATCCTGGAATTACAGGTCAAGGTTTTGCAAGTCTGAATAATAAAGTCGGAGAAGCCATTAAACTTCAACTTGATATAGGCCAAGCATTACATGGCCAAAGTCACTTCCCGTCGCACGGTCGTTCAGGCCTTTGGGATTTAGCTCGCTTAGATATATTAGCTGATGCTTCAAATGCAGATGGAACGGAAAGCTCTGCTACAGACCTTACTACTACTGATAAAGAATCTCCAAACTGTGCTGGTGCTCGCCGGGCATTTTACGCTTTAGCTATGGCGTTGGTGGTCGATAAAGTAAGGCATGTTGATTAGAAAAATAAATGGTATAAGGTAATTCTAATTTTTAAAAAAATAATGCGTATGAAAAATAATAATTGATCTATACTATAAAGGATTACACTTCAAATCCTATGTGACTAGGAGGGTTAACCCGATGAGTAAGGTTGATCGATAGCTCTGAAGGACCATCAATACTGAATAAAGCTAAAGTACGGTTGTCTTAAGATATCTTAAGATCCAATACGGAAGCGAGGCAGTGTGTCATGGAGGAATAAATGTAAGTGGTGATCAAACCCGGAAGAATATTTTTTCCGGGTTTTTTATGTGCGCCCGGCATGCGTATGAATGAATCACAATTTCTTTTTGGTATATTTTTTAATTATAGTAACTAAAATGGCAAGAAGAAATACGATAAGACTATTTATTAGCAAATAGTAGGCAAGATTCAACCCATAGAATACCGCAAAGGCATCACGAAGAATGAATAGTGCTAGTATAACTCCGATTCCACCAAATGCACCTGCTAGTATTAATATTGTGAAAGAAGCAAAATATAAACTTTTCCTTTTTTTGTAGGAAATAAATCCAATTATATTTGCAACAACGATAAAAAAGCCCATAAGTATTAAGAAAAATTCGCTCATTTAACTCTCCTTCTTTCATAAACATATTTCCCATTTAAACTAAGAATCTTCCTAAACTGCTCTGTTAGTAAAAAAGCGATTGCTCTATTGAACAATCGCACCTCATTAGTTGAATAACGAAACATTTCTTCACTTTTTACCGAAATTTAAAATCCACCTTATAACTCCAATCACCAGAATGAGAATCCCATTAGCTAATGTTATAAATCCTAAAAATGCCCCACCATAGCCTGCACCTTCTCCTGTTCCTCCAGAACTCCAATCATAAAAATGAAGAAGTAAAGCACCACTTGAAAAACCAATCACTGGAGCAAGTACCATCATAATGATGCCTGATACCATAAGATTTAATTTTCCTTTTCTAAACAATGTAAAGAAGACAACATTAAGTGATAGTAAGATTAAGACATATAATATCAAAATTAAATTTTCCATAACATTCCCATCCTTATTCTATTTTACCACAAATAACCATCATCCTTGTTGAACTATTCTGTTCCTTTAGTTCAGTAACAATTAAGATTATCTCCAGACAGTCCTGTTCTGCTAAAGTCCCCGTTTGTTCAATAAAAAATAATTCTTTAAATAATCTATTCGTTGGGCATTGTACTACTCTCATTTTTAATACAGTTTGTATCCTTTTTTATCTCAATTACATAAATTATTGAAAATGGCAAAAAGGAGTTGTACATTTGGAAATTCCTGTTTCTGGATTCATGTATCATGCAGACGATTCGGATTCTCAGCATTCCCACCAACTTTTTCTCACTTCATGGGATGGTAGACCCGTCCATGTCCACGAATTTAGAGGCGTAACTTCTTTTGATGTGGGACATAATCACAGATACGTTGGAACTACTGAACCAGCACCAAGTGGGGTCCAACACACTCATCGATACTTTACCTTTACATCTGTGGACGATCGACATCAACATGAAATTCGTGGAGTTACTGGCCTAGCTATTCCTCTTCCTAACGGCGGTCATTATCATGAGTTTAGTGGGGTTACTACTGTAAACGGAATGAATCCTCATAGGCACAATTATAGCGGGAAAACTAGTTTATAAGCTTTGTTTCTTTACTCATAATTTTTATATTTCAGGTTTTATACCAAGTACGGGCATAAACTCGCAGTATATAATACAACTATTTTTAATAGATACATTATTTTAAAGCCGAATTTATAAAAATTTGGCTTTTTATATTTTCTTTTTTGATTAACCTGCGCGCTTAGTAAAAAAAGCGATTGCTCTATTGAATAAGCGCACCCGTTAGCTTAATAATATCGGTTTTGTTAGCTGTTATTTTTTAGAAATTGACTGTTGTTAACATTGTTCCAAATTTTTAAAGCAATTGGAGTGGTTCATAATATCCCTCTTTTGAAATATTGTATTTTTGGTAATTTATTCTATACCCTTATTCAACTAACCTGTTCCTTTACTTTAAAACGTTCGAAACTAACATAAGTTCCAATTATGAATAATTTTAACAATATAAATTATCGAAAATCTATTTCTTCTTATTGAAAAAACCTGCTCCGTTAATTTAAGTACATTTCTCCACATACTTTAAAGAGAGGTCAACGTAAATATCCAATTAAAATCATCTCACGTCTAAGAAATATATAGAGGAGAAGCTACATTTTGGGTATTGGGTGACAATAAGTTTTTCATTTGTATGTCCGCAATATTTGTGAAATTTTTCTATACACATTAGAGCAAAATTGTTATATTGATGATATAACAACGGATGAGGTGATCTGTATGATGGAGGAGTTAGCGAAAGTTCCATGGGCAATCATAGCGCCACTAATCATCGTTCAATTTATTTTAATGATTGTCGCTTTAGTCGACTTACGTAAAATCCATGCAACAAATGGGCCAAAAATTTTATGGGTGTTTATTATTATTTTCGTTAATCTTTTGGGGCCAATTGCGTACTTTATAGTGGGGAGAAAGCAAACATGACGACATTACTGCAAGTAACAAGTCTAACGAAGCAATTTGCAGGGAAAGTAGTAGTTGATGGAATTGATTTCACATTAGCAGAAAACACATCGACAGCATTAATTGGACCAAATGGTGCAGGTAAAACAACGACATTATCAATGCTAACAGGTCTATTAAAACCAACCTATGGAAGTGTAAAAATGATGGAGGGTGATTTAAGAGCCAATATTGGTTTTTTACCACAATTTCCGCAATTTCATCCTTGGCTAAGTGCGCTAGAGTTTACGGAAATGGCCGCAAAGCTAAATGGTGTGCCTGCAAAAAAAGCAAAAGTAGAGGCACAAAAAACGCTTGAGTTTGTAGGGCTAGGCAATGATGTAAATAAGAAAATTGCTACGTTTTCTGGTGGCATGAAGCAACGGCTAGGTATTTCCCAAGCAATTGTGCATAAGCCTAAATTATTGTTATTAGATGAGCCTGTATCTGCTTTAGATCCAGTTGGACGTAGGGAAGTACTTGATTTGTTAAAAGATCTACAACAAGAAACGACCATTTTATATTCGACTCATATATTGAATGATGCCGAGGAAATGACAGATCAATTATTATTTTTACGTGATGGAAAGCTAGTAGAGTATGGAACATTGCATGAAGTGCGAGAACGCTTCGATGAACCAAATTATGTTGTTGAATTTAACACTGAAAAAGAGGCAGAACAATTTATTCTTCAATCTGAACATATAGGCAAAGCAAAGGGCCGTTATGTATATATAGAAATCATTGATGAAAAGCCGAGTATGCAGGAGCTACTGCATCATTTAAGTAAGTTTCCTTATAAAATACGGAAAGTGGCACGACAAACAGCTTCACTTGAAGAGATTTTCATGAAGGTGGCGAGAAAAATATGAGAGGATTTAATGTCCTTCTGCAAAAAGAATTCAGAGAAGCTTGGCGCAGCTGGAAGTTTTTATGGATACCTCTTGTATTTGCTCTGCTCGGTATGAGTGATCCACTGACAAACTATTATATGATGGATATTTTAAATGCTGTTGGTAACATACCAGAAGGCTTTGAAATGTTGCTGCCAGAATTAATGCCAGTTGACCTATTACAAGCTTCCATTGGGCAATTTCAGACGATAGGGTTACTCGTATTAATGGCTACTTTTGTTGGGAACATTAGTAAAGAAAGGGCAAGTGGCATGGCTACTTTATTGTATGTACGCCCTATATCGTTTGGCGCTTATTTTATGAGTAAATTTATCGTGATGAGTACTGTTGGTTTTGTTAGTATTTTAGCTGGTTTTGCTGCGAGCATTTACTACACGGTCGTACTTTATGGGACCTTTGAGATAGGGTCACTTGTGGCAAGTTTTTTCACGTATTTTTCTTGGCTACTCTTTGTGTTAGCAGTGACATTGATGATGAGTGCTACCTTTAAAACAATAGTTGCGACTTCATGTGCATTTATTGTTATTTTTATGGGGCAAATGATCAATGCAATAGTCGGCACATTTTGGACAGTATCCCCGTGGAAATTACCGTTATATGGCGTTCAATTAATTAGGGGCACGATGGAAATGTCTGATTTTTGGTGGAGTCTCATGATGACAATAATATTGACAATTGTTTGTATTAGTATTGGAACTTTCACGATGAAGAAAAATGCATCGATGACGAAAATTTAAAGGAAACATGGTAAAAATCTGCGTAAATTCTTTTGGTAGGGTACGAGCGCGAGAACTAAAAAAGCGTGCCTTGCCAATAGAAAATATAGCGGATCTTTACCATATTATTTCTTAAATCATACCACCATTCATCAGCAAAATAAGACCAACTAAAAACATTACCCATGAAAGAGCTGAACTTGTGCTTTTATCAAAAAGTGCTTGTATTTTTCTTAACGGCGTAGTCATAAAGCGTCTGAATAGTATGTGTAAGCCGAGCAAGATGATTGCTGGCGTAATCATTATTAGATTATATCCGGCTATGATGGGTAACCATTCATAAAAGGCTAAATGATTACTTGTTAAAATGCCTATTGTAGCGAAATAGGGTAAAGCTGTTGCCACTTCTAAAAGAGAAGTTGTGAACCCTAAAGCAATCATTGCTTCTATACTAAACGATTTCGGCTTAGGGGATCCCGAAGTTTTTTTCTTCGGTACTAACCAACTCCCGATAAATAATATCGCACCTACAATTGTCATTACTAATCTAGCAGAATGGCTATTTAATGCATTGGCAATTGGATCAAAAACTACATCTAAGCCAAGCATTAAGAAAATGCCTGTACAAAAATAAAATAGAGCTACTGTCGTTAAATAAGCTAAGAGTAGTCGACTTTGCTGCTTTTTTGCCACAAGCAATACATAGACAGTCACACCGATTATAGCTGGGCTAAACATATCTAATATAGCTAAGCCACCAATTAACAATAAACTTTCTGTGCTCATTGTTGGGGATCCCCTTTACTAATATTTTTAGCTTCATAAATAGTAAAAGCCTGATCAATAAAATGTAAGAAATCTTCCGCTAACGGATACAAGCCGAGCTGTTCGGACTGTGAAGAGGATTTTCGTATGTCCCACATCTTTTCTAAAAATGATTCATGATCTTTGTATTCCTCTGCTGCTTTTTCCATCATTCGTTTAATAATGCGTTGCACTGGAGCTGATCCAGCATCATAACTTTCCTTCAATTCCCTTAATTGACCTACTAAACTAATCCACTCTAAAGAATGTGGATCATTGCGATTTATATTCGGGAGTTTTTGTATTAGCTTCAAATCAGTTTCAGAAAATATTTGTTGACGAAATGCCTGCTTTTTCCCATTTTCTTGAGTAGAAAGTTTAATGATTTTTTGAATAAGTGATTCATTTAAACTTCCCTCGATGGTCAAAGCATGCTGTAATCCAAGTATGGCGCTTTCCATTTGCTTTAACTTGTTTTGCTCTGCTTGAACAAACGCAAGCTGATGATCTAAGCTTGCCGCCCAATCCCAAGATTCATTGAGTAATGGCTGAATTTCTTTTAATCGAAATCCTAATGTTTTTAAAAATACGATTTGTTGTAGTGTTTTCAGCTCTTCTTCACCATATAATCTGTGTCCACCTTCTGTTTTGGCTGTCGGGAATAATAAGCCAATCTCTTCATAATAACGCAGTGTCCGAACAGAAATCCCTGTTTGTTTTGATACTTCATGAATGACAAGCAATTAGCGCGCCCCCTTTTTAACTGTTACCAATATTGTACAAAATGACGTTACGGAACTTTCAAGTAGTTTAGAGAAAAATTTTTTTATTTTGATAGTAGAATGTTATATCTATGTTGTCATAGGGGTTATCGAACTCCCAAGGAAGGCGGTCAGGCAGAAGGAAATCAACCTCACGTTATGGAAAGGAGTCTATATTATCAGGAGTGTTGATCAGGGAAAAAATAGGTTTATTATTGAGCGATAAAAGGATTAATTGTTGTAGTTTTGCTAATATATGCTCATTTTAACTGATTGTAGCGTAGGGCTACTCGACTCCCGCGGGAAAGCGAGACAGACGAGACCCTGAGGCCAACACGATATTGGTCACGAAGGCATTGTCACAGGACGTGACGCACTTTGCCTTCGTTCCTTTAGCGGAGGAAGCGGCTCGACGCTCGCCCGCAGGAAGCCTTGCTCTGCGCGAAAGCGAAGCGTCAGCGACAAATGTTTTATCTGTGCGAAAGCGAAGCGACAGCAACAAATGTTTTATCTGTGCGAAAGCGAAGCGGCAGCAACAAATGTTTTATCTGCGCGAAAGCGAAGCGTCAGCGACAAAGCGAGTAGCCCGTAGCGGAAATCAGAGCTTTCTAATTAGGAAGGATAAAAATGGTTAATCAACACACCTGTTATATTATGTACATCACTTATCTAGGAATATCCAAAACTTAGGAATATAATGTAGCTATAACTAGGATTTGTCAAATAACTCGGAAAATATGAAAATATAAATAGTGGAGGGTGAAAAAATTGGATTTAGAAAATTCCAATCGCTTTCTTACAGCGTTTAATCGGATAGATCACAGGTTAAGAGATATTATCGGTGCAAAGGATTTTATGCCCTTTTATCGTCTTATCGATCAAGCTAAGAAGAAGGATGTACTCGTTCGTAAATTCGAAGACGATTTGCGCTCTTATGCAGATTTACGAAATGCAATTGTTCATCATCGTACGTCTTTAGAATATGTAATCGCTGAACCACATATAGACGTAGTGGAAAGAATTGAATATATAGAGGAAACACTGGCTAAGCCAAAACTTGTTGGACAAATGTTTTGCAAAAAAGTACTAGCTTTTCAGGAAACAGATTCGTTAAAACAAGTATTAAAAGTTATACGCCATCGTAAATTTACACAGTTTCCTGTATACAATAAAGATCAATTTAAAGGGCTTGTGACGACAGTAGGAATTACAAACTGGCTAGCTACGGTGATGGGAGGCGATCAAATACCTAAGCAAGTTCCGACGTTGCACGATATTTTATTACATGAAAAAAATAGAGTGAATTACCAATTTGTGAGTAGATACATAACGATTTACGAGGCTGAAGATATTTTTAAACAAGGCGTAGAGCGGGGAAGCCGTTTTGAGGCGTTACTAATAACGGAGCATGGGAAGCCACATCAAAAACTAATCGGCATCGTTACACCACTGGATATTGTAAAAATAGATTAAGCAAGACGAGACAAGCTGTTAAGGGCTTGATCGTCTTGCTTTATCCTTCAAGCTTACATATAGAGAGCCGTTTGCTTGAACTTGGGCAAAAAAGACATCTTCCACAGATTGGATATTTTGTTTTTTTAGCTTCTTCATAAGCCAATCTTCTGTCAACTCAAGTTCAACTAAGTTTTCATAAATAACCTGCCCATCTGAAGCTACTTCTGTTGGTATATAGGTTGGTGGTGTTACATCGGCCTTTACATCTTGTTTTGTAGCTGATTGTTCAGTAGGCTTTGGTAGCACACTTAGTCTACCCGTAGTTTCAAGTAATGCATATTGCACATCTTGTACAGAGAATATGGCTTGTTCTCGTAGCATCATTGTTAACTCATCCATATGCAAACGATTTTTCCTTAAAGCAGATTCTAAAATAAGTCCATTTTGAATAAGGATTGTAGGCTTATCATCAATGAGGACACGTGCTTTTTTAGATTTAATAGTAATAATAGTCATTAAATATGTTAAAACACCCCACCAAATAAGCGAAATCATACCATCTAAAAAAGGGGTTTCAGTTTGTGAAGCAATTTCTGAGGCAATCGATCCAAATGTAATCCCTGTAATGTAATGGAAAAATGTTAGTTGACCTAGTTGTTTTTTTCCTAGGACTCGTGCCAAAATAAGAAGCACAAAGAAGGAAAGTGTTGTCCGAAGAATCATTTCCCAAAAGTTAGCATGAAAAAAACTTTCCATACAGATCTCAACTCCTTTAAACTACTGTCGAAAAATAGCTTGTGCAAAAAAGTCAATTGTATGCGACAATTATTTTTAAACAGAATTTTTGAATAATTTAGAAAGTGGGTGGCAACATGAAACAGGTTGGAAATTTTAATAACCCTGTTTATCCAATAATGATTGCAATAGCTGTTGCCCATCTTATCAATGATACGATGCAGGCCGTTATTCCAGCGATGTTCCCGATATTAAAGAGTGATTTAGGTTTAACCTTTACACAAATAGGGCTTATATCTTTTGTCCTTAACATATTTGCCTCTGCTTTACAGCCAGTTGTTGGCTTTGTCAGTGATAAAAAGCCGATGCCATACGCATTGCCAATTGGTATGACTAGTTCGTTTATTGGTATTGCCATAATAGCGTTCACAACGCAATATTGGATCATTCTTATTGCGGTATTATTTTTAGGTTTTGGTTCAGCTATATTTCACCCTGAAGGATCAAAGGTGTCATTTATGGCAGCAGGTCCGAAAAGGGGACTTGCACAGTCAATTTATCAAGTAGGGGGGAATTCTGGTCAAGCACTTGCGCCACTAATTAGTGCTTATATTTTTGATGTTTTTGGACAACGTGGTGCCGCAATTGTCTTAGTGGCGGCAACGTTTGGAATTATTTTGTTGAGTAAAATTGCGGGATGGTATAAAAAGCAGTTGGAGCAAGAGCGCGTAGCAAAGAAAAAACGCGTGTTAGTTTCCACATTGCCCCCTTTAACAAAAAAACAAGTAGGTATTGCGTTAACTTTATTATTTACTATTATTTTTGCACGATCATTTTATACCACTAATATTACAAGTTTTTATGTATTTTATTTAATGGACCATTATGATGTTAGTCTTCGTCTTGGACAAATTTTAATTTTCAGCTTTATGGCATTTGGCGTCATTGGAACATTTTTCGGCGGTTCGTTATCAGATCGGATTGGTAGAAAAAACGTTATTTTATTATCCGTTGTTGTACCGATGCCGTTTTGTTTAGCACTGCCGTATGTACCGTTATGGGCAGCTATGATATTTTTAGTAATTATCGGTACGCTCATTATGATTAGCTTCTCGGTAACCGTTGTCTATGCACAGGAGCTTGTCCCGACAAAAATTGGTACAATGGCGGGGTTAACAACTGGCTTTGCTTTCGGAATGGGGGCA
>Ga0213824_1000234_pt1 | contig 48041 bp, 45 predicted proteins | sample MC6MC0906MG_FD_179892 | JGI IMG/M metagenome (GOLD analysis project Ga0213824, IMG submission 179892) | Enriched soil aggregate microbial communities from Iowa State University, Ames, United States - MC6-MC0906-MG | ecosystem: Environmental > Terrestrial > Soil > Unclassified | place: USA: Iowa...
AAGCTTTCGGGTTTCCAAAGATGAATTACCAAACTTCGGCAAGACTTCTCTAATGGATAATCAGGAGGGACTCTACATCAGCTATCTTACTGACCCGGCAGCAATTGCGCGGATACTTCCGCCGCCGTTGAAACCATTTTCTATGCCGGTAGTTACCTTATCCATCTGCCATGTGAATAATCCGACCTTTGCAGATGACTACTACGAAGCTATTTTGGGGGTTTATGCAACTTACGGTGATAAACTTGGCTTATATACGATGGGCCTGGTACTGGGCGGATCCGGAGCTGAAATGGCAGTACAATGCGGCCGTGATAATGGAAGTATTCCAAAGAAACTGGGCGGAGAATTTGTCATTAGAAGAAATGGTGACACGGTAACAGCGGGAGTAACGAGAAGAGGAACACAGCTTATAGAAGCAACCATGAAAATCGGTGAATATAATAATCCTCTGACCGCGGCGCTCTATCAATTCCCGGCAGCAGGTAAGCAGACATTTGGAGGCGGGTTCTATTTTCATTTCGACCGTATGCCAGATGAAAACGGTGTTTCTCATTTCCTGAACGGAGCATTGCTTATGAATCAATGCGAATATAATTATCAATCATGGGAGCCGGGAATTGTTTCGCTCAATTTAAAATCAAGTATTGATGACCCATGGGCAGAACTTCCTGTTAACACCATAATAGGCGGTGCTTATTCAAAGAACAGTTTGTTAGTACATAAACTTAATTTAGTAGAAAAATTAGAAGCCAATGATGTAATTCCATATTTATTAACCGGACGCTATGACCGTACGGCATTTATGGAAACAGGCCGTATTTAATTCGATTTTTGGGAATATTATTTGTGATCTCAATTGATAAAAGTGAAAGGATGTATATAAATATGGACAATTTTTTTGATTTAACTGGAAAAGTAGCTGTAATAACAGGAGCTAGTTCAGGGCTTGGTGCAGATGCCGCACTAGCCTATGCAAAAGCAGGAGCAGATGTTGCATTACTGGCAAGACGTATTGAAAAGTTAAACGAAGTAAAAGCAGAAATTGAGAAAATAGGCAGAAAGGTAGTTGCAGTTGGATGTGATGTTACAAATGAGGAAAGTGTAAAAACGGCAATGCAAACAGTGCTTGATACCTTCGGTTACATTGATATTTTGTTAAATAATGCAGGAGTTGCTGTTCGTGGCGGTGTAGACAGCATGTCAGTGGAGGATTGGGATAAATCCTTTGATACGAATGTGAAGGGAATCTTTTTAGCAAGCAAATATGTACTTCCGCAGATGAAGGAAAGAGGCTATGGTAAAATTATTAATATTGCATCCGTAAATGCAGTTGTTGCAGATAAGTTTGATGTATTTATCAGACATTCCTATAATTCCTCCAAAGCTGCAGTGGTTGGTTTAACAAGAGGTATGGCAGCTTCCTATGCTAAATATGGTATCACAGTGAATGCCATTGGACCGGCTCTTTTTGAAAGTGAAATGACGAGTGAAACTTTATTTAAGTCAGAAAATTTTCTAAACCAATATAATACATTGAACCCGGCGGGACGTCCAGGAAGAAAAGGGGAATTAAATGGTACGGTACTCTATCTTTCCAGCGATTGTTCCAGTTATGTTCAGGGCCAGTTCATAATCGTAGATGGCGGAGGAGCCCTTGTATAAAATAAAGTGTTTTAATTGATTATCATCGACGGCTCGCTCTAATTTCGAACCGGAGTACATTGACCCGATGATGAGGGAGTATTATCCTTGGATTACCTTACAACAAAACAGCGGTATGCACTTTATCAGGTGCATACCGCCTTTTTTTGTAAGCAGCATTTCACGGTCTGCGTACAATTCTTTGTAAACTAACTTGAAATACAGTATAAATAACCGAGAATTTGGGAATTTGAACAGTATGAATCTAAAAATGTATTTCGAATTATAGACAATAAAATCATTTTGTCAGTCATAAAGGAAAGTATGGTTTTATATTTAAAGAATTGTCCCACAAAATCCTTCGGAATTCTAATTTAAGAATATCGGATCATATGAAACGCACAGAGAGTTCTTTATATTACCTCGCCTGCTGTTCGTTCCGGAGATGAAAATTTTACACAAATTTTACCTATAATTAACACAGATAATGCATTTCATATCATTAATTACTGTATAATTAATATTTGCTGCGAGACAAAAAAAGAAATTATAAATATTAAAAATAATAAGAGCTTCTTATTAAAGTTATAATAAGGAGACGATTAGCGAGGGTGACAAATGGATGATCTAATGTTAGAGTCTGGTCAAAGAGCCAAGATAAAAACCGATGCGGTAAACCTTTATTATGGAAACTTCCAAGCTCTGAGGAATGTAACCATGGATATTGCGGAATGTGCTATTACAGCCATTATTGGGCCGTCGGGATGCGGTAAATCTTCACTTCTGCGTCTTTTTAATCGTATGAATGACCCGATCCCAGGAGTTAGGGTAGAGGGAAAAATTTTACTTGATGATGTTTCTATCTATGATAAGAGTATGGATGTTGTTGCACTGAAAAAAAGAGTTGGTATGGTATTTCAAAAGCCGAATCCATTTCCTATGTCTGTGTATGATAATATGGCTTTTGGCCCAAGGCATCATGGTATAAAACAAAGAGCTCGTCTTGATGAGATTGTGGAGCGGAACTTGAGCCAGGTGGCTTTATGGGATGAAGTTAAGGACAAGCTGAAAGAATCTGCTTTTGATCTTTCTCCGGGCCAGCAGCAACGTCTATGTATTGCTCGTGCATTGGCTGTGGAGCCTGAAGTCCTATTAATGGATGAATCATGTAGTGCTCTTGATCCGGAATCTACAATGCAAGTGGAAGGGTTAATGGAGGAACTGGCTCAAAAATATACAATTATTATTGTAACTCATAGTATGGAACAAGCGGCAAGGGTGTCTCATATGACTGCGTTTATGATGATGGATCATGATAGAGCAGGGACACTGGTCGAATACGCACCAACAGCAGAAATTTTTGCTAATCCTAAGGATAAACGTACCGAGGACTATATTACAGGTCGTTTCGGTTAAAAATTTACAAAACGTGAACTTGTAGTTCTTTAATATATTCTGAGAAATGGAGGAAATCAAGCATTAGAGTTTTATCATAGTTGATGATTTTGATGTTTGATTTTTGTGAGAGATATGAGGAAAAAGATTGTAACATGCAAATTATTAAGACGAATAAGAGGTACTATCAGCGCAGTGATATTGACCCTATCTATGGGTATGCTGACTGCCTGCAGCCAAGCACCTGAATCAGCCACGATTATTGCAGGCTCAACTTCGGTACAACCCTATGCTGAGATTCTGGCTGAAGAGTATATGGCTTTAAATCCGGAAGCTGTGATTGATATCCAGGGCGGAGGGTCTTCGGCCGGTATTACAGCAACTCAGACACACAGTGCTAATATTGGAATGTCTTCCCGTGCATTGAAAGATGATGAAAAAAATCTGTGGAATGTAGAAATTGCCAAGGATGGTTTGGTATTAATCGTGAACCCTAAGAATCCGATTCAAAATCTTACTTCAGATCAGATACGCGATATTTACGCTGCTACAATTACCGACTGGAGTCAATTGGGAGGCACAAAATCAAAGATCAATATCATAGCGCGTGAAGAAGGATCAGGTACAAGAAGTGCCTTTACGGAGCTGATTATGGGGGAAGAAGAGATAACCCCGAAAGCTATCGTCCAGGACTCCAATGGGGCGGTGCGACAGTTGGTTGCAGATGATCCCAATGCGATAGGATTTATTTCTTTGGGTTTAGTTACAGATGAAGTGAAAGCATTACATTTAGATAGTATCGAAGCAACACGAGAAAATATAATGAATGGCAGTTACAGACTGTCCAGGCAATTTTTGTTTGTGACTGACGGTGAGCCGATCGGATTAGATAAGAAATTCATAGATTTTACCCTTTCTTCAGAGGGGCAAAGATTACTGATTAATGAAGGACTTATTCCATCAGAAGAGGGGGCAGAGAAATGAAAAGTTTTAAAGAAAAATTATCTGAGCGTGTGTTTCTTCTAATTGCTCTTTCGACTTTATCGGTGCTGGCTCTCATCACTGTGTTTATATTTATAAAAGGTATACCTATTATTGCCAAGGTTGGTATAATAAACTTTGTTTTTGGGATGAAATGGGCCCCAAGTCAAGGCGCCTATGGTATTTTCCCAATGATAGTGGGATCTGTATCGGTCACTATAGGAGCGGCAATCGTGGGAGTTCCCATTGCCATTTGCTGCAGTATTTTTTTGGCTGAGTATGCTCCTGCAAAACTTAGAAACATATTCAGACCAGCCATCCAGTTGTTGGCTGCCATACCTTCCGTGGTGTATGGGTTCTGGGGAGTATTGTTCGTTGTACCAATGATACGTAATTACCTGGGTGGGCCGGGCTTAAGCATATTGGCCGGTTCCATCATTTTGGGTATTATGATCCTGCCAACGATCATCAGTATCACCGAAGTATCTCTCCTTGCGCTGCCTCGCCATTATAAAGATGGGGCACTTGCATTAGGGCTGACACAATGGCAAACGATACATTCCTTGCTGTTACCTGCGGCCAAATCAGGTATTGTTGCCGCAGTAATACTAGGTTTAGGCAGGGCAATTGGTGAAACTATGGCAGTAATTATGGTTCTGGGTAATGCTGTCGCACTTCCTGAATCCGTTCTTGACCCTGTCAGGACACTGACTACGAATATCGGTATTGAGATGGGATATGCATCCGGCGAACATCAGCAGGCGCTTTTTGCCACAGGTATTGTATTGTTCGTTATTATCATGATTTTAAATGCTACTGCCCAATACATCACACGAAAGAGGTGAGGTCACTATGAGAATTAACGCGAAAACTTCCGAGAAGATAGCAAAATGTTTGATATGGACAGCTGCTCTTCTTGTTATTGCAATTCTTTTTTCTATAATTGCCCATATACTAATCAAGGGTATACCTATGATCAGCTGGCAGTTTTTAACGGATATTCCGCGGGATATGGGCCGTTCTGGGGGTATTTCTTCCTCCATTGTCGGTACTCTGATTGTGACCGCAGTAGCCGTTATTGTTGCAACACCATTTGGAATTGGAACAGCTATATACCTTACGGAGTACACACGTGAAAGCAGGGTCACCCGCATTATCCGCTTCAGTGCCGAGTCCCTGGCAGGGATCCCCTCCATTGTTTATGGACTTTTCGGTTTTATCTTCTTTGTTATATACTTAAAAATGGGTTGGTCAATTTTATCCGGCGGATTAACCATGGCTATCATGATTCTGCCTACAATCATACGTACATCAGAAGAGGCAATTCGTACTGTGCCACAGCTATACCGGGAGGTAGGCTTCTCTTTGGGACTCACGAAGTGGCAGACAATAACCAGGACGGTACTCCCATCAGCACTCCCTGGTATCGTGAATGGAGTAATTTTGAGCATAGGAAGATGTGTAGCCGAGACAGCTGCTGTTATTTTAACAGCCGGCTCAGCGTTGCGCATGCCTACGTCAATCTTTTCCCCAACTCGAACGATGGCAGTACATTTTTATATACTGGCGAGGGAGGGAATATCCATGGATAACGCTTATGGAACAGCAGCGCTCCTGATTATTCTTATTCTTCTGCTTAATGTTGGTTTCAATATGCTGGTCAATCGGTTCATAGCGAAAGGCCGTTAAGAGGTGAAAAATGACACAGACATCAAAAATAGATATAAAAGGATTAAACTTCTATTATCAACAAAAGCAGGTTATTAAAGAACTTAACCTGGAGTTACCTAAAAACCGGATTACGGCTGTTTTTGGTCCCGCCAACAGTGGTATCACAACACTGCTTCGCACATTAAACCGTCTGAGTGACTTGACTGTGGGAGCCCGTCATGAGGGTGAAATACTTTTAGATGGGAAAAACATCTTTGACCCGGACGTTAATGTGACAGAACTGCGCCGCAGGGTAGGGATGGTCTTTGACGTACCAACATCTCTGCCTATGTCCATCTTTGACAATGTCGCATTGGGGCCCCGTATGGGCGGAATGAAATCCAAATCGGCTGTAGCAGAGGAAGTAGAGAAGGCTCTGCGTATGTCTGCCCTTTGGGATGATGTCAAAGATAGACTGGATACTCCTGCTGCCAGGTTATCCGGTGGTCAGCAGCAGCGCTTGTGTATTGCCAGGGTTTTGGCTCTTGAGCCGGAAGTTATTTTGCTGGACAGACCTTGTTCGGCTCTTGACCCAATTTCAACGGCTAAAATTGAGGAATCCTTAATGCAGCTTAAGGAGCAATACACCATTATCATTGCACCACATACCGTTCAGCAGGCTGGGCGTATCGCTGACCGGGTTGCATTCATGCTAATGGGAGATCTAATAGAACAAGGTTATACCCAAGAGGTTTTTTCATTCCCCAAGGATAATCGAACGAATGATTACCTTACCGGAAGATTTGGTTAAAATTTTGTATTTTATAAGTTTAAGTAAAAGGAGATGAGCATATTGGTTAGAGAACGTTTTACACAGAAGATACTTGACGTGAAACAAAAGGTATTAAAAATGGGCGCTCTGGTTGAGAATATTATTGACACGTCAGTGACTGCTATGAAGACACAAGATCTTGATCTTGCAAGGAATGTTTTAAAGAAAGATGACGAAATAGATCAATTAGAACTAGAAATTGAAAAGGATTGTATGATGCTTCTTGCCCTTCAACAGCCTCTCGCCAAGGATTTAAGGACAATTGCATCGGTTCTGAAAATCATAACAGATCTTGAGAGAATGGGAGATAATGCAGTAAACATTGCAGAGGTAATACTTGAAATTGGCGAAGAACCCATTTTGAATTCCCTAAAAGATATTCCAAGGATGGCAGATATTGCTCAGAAAATGTTAAAAATGAGCCTTGATGCCTTTGTAAATGAGGATATTGCCCTTGCACAAAAGGCAGCTGAGAGAGACGAAGATGTTGACAGGCTCTATGAAACCGTTATAAATGATTTCCTTAACATCATCACAGAAAAAAGGGAACTTACAAAACAAGGTACTAAACTTCTATTCTTAGGACGGTATCTTGAGAGGATCGCCGACCATTCTACCAATATATGTGAAAGAACGATATACATGATTACCGGTGAGTTAAAGGAGATAAATTAGAGGCATGCCTCTGATTTATCTCCTTTCAGACTGCTCTGAAAAACAAAAAAAAACAGACTAAAAAGGCCCATGTAATAGTGGGCTTTTCCAATATGCGGAAACGATTTTTAATTGAAATAACTTCAACCATATAAAACTCCATTCCGAAAAATGATTTCTCCCCTTGGAAACTATTGGTCCGGTATGATAGCTTCTAAGGTATTTAGATACAAAGACGGATATAGAAGATATTAAGCGGACAGAATAACTAAATAATTATGTTTTCTTTTGTAGTGTCCATGTTGTCAAATAAAAATTAATGAACCGTCTGGTAAGAGGCTAAACTCGCAAATTGAGTTATTCAATTTAGCAATGAAAGGGGAATTCCGGGTTCCATTAATTTTGCAGGAATTTAGATGGTTGGTAAAAAGTATGAAAAAATTGTTATTTGGTATATCTGGTTTGCCGATACATAACGGCACAAAGAAATATAATTATGCAAGTGCCATTCATTATTTGAAGTCTGTGGGATTGGATGCTATGGAACTTCTTTTTGTCCGTAATGTCAATGTAACGGATCGCAATAAGGTGGCGATACTGGAGGCGAAGAATAAGGAAGATTTTTATCTATCTGCTCATGCGTCTCATTATTTGAATTTGAATGCTGATGATGTTGAAATACAGAATCAATCAGTAAAAAGAATAATTGATGCTGCCGGCGGGCTGAGAAAGGTCAACGGAAGGAGTTTGGTATTGCATCCAGGATACTATATGAAAGATTCAAAGAAAGAAACTTATAATACCATTAAGGACAATTTAAGGAAGCTGCCAGACTGCGGAGTCAATTATAGGCTTGAGACAACTGGAAAAGGAACACAGTTTGGTACTTTGGAGGAACTGGTTGCTTTGTGTAAAGAGATTCCTACCTGCAAGCTTTGTATTGATTTTTCACATATCCATGCAAGAACGAATGGAGGACTCAGAAGTTATGATGATTTTGCGGATATTCTTGGATATGTCTGCAAGAATCTGGGCATGAGCGCAATAGAGGATTTGCATATTCACATGGGAGGTATAAGGTATACCTCAAAGGGAGAAATAAGTCATGCTCCATTAATGGAAAGTGATTTTAACTATAGAGAATGTCTGAGAGCCATTAGGGATTTTAACGTTAAGGGGTGTATAATTGCTGAAGGTCCGTTACTGGAAAAGGATGCTCTGCTCCTGAAACAGACATATGAAAGATTGTAAAGGAGAATGATTGCATGAAAATTGAAATGACAAAGTATCATAGGGTGGTACTCCCTCCGACCGAGACCTTTTACAGCGTGTTCCACGCCGCGGTAAAGGACAAGTTCGGCGTGAACTGGAATGTCGTTGCTGAAGAAGCACCGAAGGAAATGGAGGGGTGAAAATGAATAACGAACGTGTATATAAAATGGAATTTTCTGGCGTCTACCCTCTGTATATTCAAAAAGCTGAGCGTAAAGGACGCACGAAGGCGGAAGTCGATACCGTCATCCAATGGCTGACAGGCTACGATGAACACGGATTACAGTCTCAAATCGAAAAAAATGTTGATTTTGAGACGTTCTTTGCCGAAGCCCCTCAAATAAATCCGAACGCTGCCAAAATCACCGGAGTAATCTGCGGGGTTCTCATCGAGGAAATTGAAGATCCGCTTATGCAGAAGGTACGCTGGTTAGACAAATTGGTGGATGAACTGGCAAAAGGTAAGCCGATGGAGAAGGTGTTGAGAGGCTAGAAGTCGCTTTTGAAAAGAACTATAAAATAAGATTTTTTGTTTCCGTATTGGGAATATATAAAAATATAATAAAATTTGAGCTAGGGCTTGTACCCTAGCTCCTTTGTCTGTAGTTTGAAGCTGGTAAACAATGTTTTACTAGCTTTTTTTGTCCCTCTCAGGTACTCATATGTTTAGTTGACAGATACTTGTGTGATTTATTGCGTATTATTTTTGCAACAGACGCCATAGGGTTGTACGGCTGATACCCAAGCGTTTGGCTGCAGCAGTATGGTTGCCCTCGGTTTCGTTGACCACCCGGATAGCGATGTCCTGGCTGATCTCTGAAAGCGTACGGTTTAAATTCAGAGGTGTGGCGGCATTTTCTTTTAAAGAGGAGAAAGCACCAACATGCCGCTCCTTGCGCAGTACCTGACGGACATTTTCGGCGGTGATGATTTGGCTGGTACCCGTAATCGCAAGTTCCCCAATTACCCGGCGGAACTGGGTGTAATTATGGGGCCAGTTGTAACTTTGCAGTAGAGACAGCGCTTCCGGATCAGCACCTAAAATCTGCCGGGGCATGTTGACGTTCATATGGCTCAGGCATAGATTCATCAGAGTGGGAATCTGATGGGAGAGCTGACGCAACGGCGGCAGATACAAGGAAAGACAGGAAAGTTTTTCTCGGAAAAGAGCACCTACTTTAGATATATATTCGCCGCTCTGGCAAACACAGGAAATCATTACCCTGTTTCGCTGGCACACATCCATTTCCTTTAGCACAGCGATAAGCTGGTACTGTCGTTCCAAAGATAATACATCCACATTTGCAAAGTATAGGGTGCTGCCTTCGTCTGCCAACGGAGAGTTGTGATGCTCCATAAGAAATGCCCAGCTACGGTCGTTCAGCAGGCTGCAGTTGATGGACACTAAGGGGTTGTTGCGCAGCGGGCCCCTGATGTAAAGCATGCTGACGATGGATTCCTTACCTGTTCCATCCTCGCCTGTGAAGATGACAGGGGCAGTGCTTTGGCTTATTTGATCAATTTCCTGCTGAGAACCCTGGAGATTTCCCGCAAAGCTGAAAATGCTGTTGTAGTAAGCTGCCTCTGCCTCGGCTCGACCGGAGAAACTGATACCCATCTGGTTTGAGGATACCGGCAATTTTCTTTCATCGAAGAAAAAGGCGGTATATCGCAAAGAGCCGCTGGCAATTTGCCGAACACGAATGGAGTAGCGCATGCCTTTCAGTGAACGGCTGATTCGCTGATCCCCTTCCTCTCCGGATTGGGATAGTTCCTGACGCAGCAATTCCAATAATTCAGGCTTTAAATCTTCCAGTGTAGACAGAAACAAATTTCCCTGACTGTCAAAGACAATCGTATGCCCGATCTGCCCACGAATAAGCTCTCGAAAAAACAAATTTTCATCCCGCAGGTATTGTTGGCTTTCACACAGCAGCAATGCCTGGTTAAAGGCATTTCGGATACTGTCTAACCCGGAGGTGATCAGGAAGGAATTGATACCGAGCCGCTGGGCAGCGGTGTTAACAATCACGTCGCAGAGTATGGTCTCGCACTGTTTATCCTGAAGACTGCGCAGGGTGGGCTCCACCGCCTCAATAGAATCTACTGTATGGATATCAATGTCACATTCCAGCAATTCGCATAAGGGCAGCACATGGTTTCGAATATCGGCGAAGGAAATCATGGTAGTCTTTTTTTTCAGCCCGCCCGCCAGTTTGATGGCACAGAGAATATCGTACATAGAAATTTCAATCTCGATAACCGGAATGGTTAGCTGCTGCCGCAGCATCTGCGCCGTTGCACCACGGGATATTACCACATCGTAATCTCCATGAAAGTTATTCCGGGCGATGATAAGACCCTGCTCCATATCCCCCACATAGACTGTCAAATCAATCTGGGGATATTCTTTCGCCAGATTGAGCATCTGAATTTTCATTCCCTCATAGGGCGCAATGCCCAAAACACGAATATCATTCTTCATAGGCACCTCAATAATTTGTTTCATATTTAAACGTATTATACCAAGTGCACAAAAATTAAGCAACAAATTTTTCGTATGTTTCAAATATAAACGATTTATAGATTAAAATAACTTGACGACAGCAGTGATATTTATATAAAATTAATATAAATTCAAAGAAAAGGGGATTGAAAATTTCCGTAATGTACAAAAAAGGAATTAACCCTTCTAAACTGTTTCAAAACGAAACAACAGGAGGTGAATGTATGGTAAAGCTTTTAATCATTGCAGATGACTTCACGGGCGCACTTGACACAGGGGTGCAGTTTGCAGCCAGGGGTGCAGCGCCAGTCGTAGTCACAGATTTAAACTATGATTTCCAATCAATTGAAAAAACAGTAGAAGTTTTAGTTATGGTTGCAGAAACCCGGCATGTGCAGCCCCAGGAGGCCTATGACATTGTGTACAGCATAGTGCTTAGAGCATTTCAAGCCGGAATTGCTTACATTTATAAAAAGACAGACTCCGCACTGCGGGGAAATATTGGCAGTGAATTGATGGCACTGATGGACGCAACAGGTATCGACACCATTCCGTTTCTCCCTGCCTTTCCCAAACTGGGCAGAGTCACCCGGGAGGGGATTCACTATGTCGACGGTGTACCTGTGGACCAGAGCGTATTTGGCCAGGATCCTTTTGAACCGATTTTGGACTCGGCGGTGGCGGATATCCTTGGACAGCAAACAAATGTGCCGGTGTTGATACACCCGCGAAAGGAAGAGCATAAGATTTCAAATGCCGGCATCCAGGTATTTGATGCTGAAACAGATGAAGATTTAAAACACATTGGCATGGAACTGGGACTGGATCGGCTGCGATTCTGTGCAGGCTGTGCCGGGTTTGCGGCAGTGCTTGCAGATATGCTGAATTTGAAGGGGCCTGCCCCGAAGATACCAAAGCTTGAAGATACCCTTTTCATAGCTTGTGGCAGTGTCAATCCAGTAACGATCAGCCAAATGAAGGCGGCACAGGAACACGGCTTTCCACATGTAAATTTGAACCCTGTTCAAAAACTGGAAGGTCGCTGGGCGGATAGTAAGGCAGCGGTCGGATGTGTTCGTCAATGGCTGGCACAGGCATATGCTAAAAAATGCTTTATTCTTGATGTGAATGACCCGGAAGGGTGTGAGGATACCGATATCTACGCAAGGGAACATAACTTGACAACGGAACAGCTTCGGGTGCAAATTTCGAATAATCTGGCAGCTTTGATTAAGCGAATGCTTGACGACGGTCTGAACGCTACTCTTTTGTGTACCGGCGGCGATACGCTGATGGCGATAATGCAAGCGGTAGGCATTTCGGAGCTGACGCCAATTTGCGAAATGGCAACCGGGGTTGTTTTAACAGAATTTATTTACAAAGATAAAACATATCACATTATTTCAAAATCCGGTGGTTTTGGAGATCAGGATCTGTTTATTAAATTAGCAGAAAAGATTTCCTAAAATATCTAAATATGAACTGGAGGTATAAATTATGAACTATCCTACTCTCGCCGGTTTGACTTTAGACGGTCGTATCTACCGCAACGAAGAAATGGGTACTGTGGAATCCATGGTACCTCCCGGCCCTTTTGCCACCTGTCATTCTCCTGCCATGCTGGAACTGCCAAACGGCGATATGCTGTGCTGCTGGTTTGCTGGAACTTATGAAGGAGAAGCCGACGTACATATTGTATGTGCCCGCCTTCCAAAGGGCGCCGAACGATGGACAGAGCCAGTCTCCGTTTCCGGTGACCCAAAGCGCAGCGAGCAGAATCCATCTTTATTCAATGGCCCTGACGGTGCTGTTTGGTGTATGTACACCGCGCAGCTGGACCGCATTGCGGGCAAAGACAACATGCAGTTCACCTCTCAAATCAGATGCCAGAAGAGCTTTGATGGCGGCCTGACCTGGGGCGGCTATGAAACCGTCTTCCAAAGAGAGGGCAGCTTCTGCCGCCAGCCGATTCAGATTCTGAAAAATGGCCGCTGGATTTTTGGCAACTGGCTGTGCACCGACTCTGAAGAAGGTTTGTCCGGTGACCCCAGCGTATTCCAGATTTCTGATGACCAGGGCAAATCCTGGCGTATGGTAGAGATGCCGGGCAGCCGTGGCCGTGTTCATCCTACCGTTGTGGAGCTTGATGACGGGCACCTTGCAGCTTTTATGCGAAGCCGTGAGGCTGACAATGTCTACCGTAGCGAATCTCTGGACTGGGGCGAAACCTGGTCAGAGCCGAAACCGACTCCTCTGCCGAACAATAATTCCTCTATTAGTGCTATCCGTACCAAAAGCGGCCGTGTTGCTGTGGCATATAATCCCACCGCCACTCCATCACCTGTTCCAGGCAAAGCTGCATGGCCGGGGCTGCGTTGCCCTGTTGCTGTGGCACTGTCCGAAGACGGCGGTCTTACTTTCCCATTAATCCGCTTGATGGAACGCGGCGAGGGATACATCGGTGAGGAGAATAAAACAAACAACAAACAGTACGAGTACCCTTACCTGATGCAGAGCGCCGATGGCAGACTGCATCTGACATACGCAGCATACACCCGTAAGTGCATTAAATACGTTAGCTTCACCGAAGAAGATGTTATCGGCGCAAAGCGTGAGTTCGTCGGCGTGTACAACCCTACCTCCGGCGAGGGCACAAAATGAGTAACAGCCACAAGGAAGTCTTTTACTAAATGATTACCAGAAGGAGTGATGTCAGATGCAGACTGTATACAATGTAAAATTGCCTCATGCCGTTTACGGCGGCGAAAACTCAATAGACAATATTACCGCAATCCTAAAGAATCATCAAGTTAAACGTGTAGCCATGTTTACCGACAAGGGAATACATGCCTCCGGTCTGTTTGATTTGCCGGAAGCAGCAGTAAAGGCTGCGGGAGCAGATTACTATGTACTGGACGAGATTCCGCCAGAGCCGTCCTACATAGCCGTGCAGAATATTGTTGATCATTTCAAGGCAATCGGCGCAGATATGATTATTGCCTGCGGCGGCGGCAGTGTTTTGGATGCAGCCAAGCTGGCCAGCGTGCTTGTAACCGATGAATACGGTGTAAAGGAACTACTGGATGAGCCTGGGCGTGCAAAAAAGTGTGTCCCAACAATTCTGATTCCCACCACCGCAGGCACCGGTGCGGAGGTAACGCCAAATGCCATTGTCGCAGTTCCGGAAAAGGAGCTGAAAGTTGGCATAGTAAATGAAAATATGATTGCCAATTATGTGATTTTAGATGCCCGTATGATTAAAAATTTACCTAGACCGATCGCTGCCGCTACCGGCGTGGATGCCTTAGCTCACGCCATTGAGTGCTACACCAGCAAAAAGGCTAATCCATTCTCAGACACCTTTGCCATGGAAGCGCTTGATCTGATTTTGAACAATATTATCCCTGCCTGTGATGATCCCGAGGCAATGGAAGCGAAGAACAAGATGCAGATTGCTGCATTCTATGCGGGTATTGCAATCACAGCTTCCGGTACCACAGCGGTACACGCCCTAAGCTATCCTTTGGGTGGCAAGTATCACATTGCTCACGGCGTTTCCAATGCTATCTTACTGGCTCCGGTTATGCGTTTTAATAAACCTGTCTGTCAGGAACGTTTTGCACAGGCCTATGACCGCTGCTGCCATGATACCGATACGATCTGTCAGACAACGAATGAAAAGGCAGAATGGTTGATTGAGCAGCTTGAACGGATCGTACGTCATTTAGAAATCCCAACCAGCTTAAAGGAATTTGGCGTTCAACCCGAGGATCTGGATGGTTTAGTAGAGGCCGGTATGCAAGTGCAGCGCTTACTGGTAAATAATATGCGTCTTGTAACTGCAGAGGATACAAGAAATCTGTACTTAGAAATCCTATGATTATTATGCAAATAAAAAAGGAGAGAGTTATTATGAAGAATGTTGAATTAAAAGGCATTATCCCACCGATTCTGACCCCGATGAATCCCGATGAATCGATCAATCTGAAGGAGCTGGGAAACCAGATTGAACGCATGTTGGAGGGCGGCGTCCATGGTCTGTTCCCGTTTGGAACCAACGGCGAAGGGTACATCCTAAGTGAAAATGAAAAAATTGAGGTTCTTGAAGCTACGATCGACCAAGTTAAGCATCGCGTTCCGGTGTACGCAGGTACCGGCTGCATTTCCACGGCTGATACCATTCGTATCAGCAGGAAAGCACAGGAGCTTGGTGCCGACGTGCTATCCATTATCACCCCCAGCTTTGCACTAGCTTCTCAAAAAGAGCTTTACGACCATTACGTGGAGATTGCCAAGCATGTAGACATTCCAATCGTGCTGTACAACATCCCTGCACGCACAGGCAACAAATTGCTTCCTGAAACCGTTGCAAAGCTGGCGAAAGATGTAGATATCATCATGGGCGCCAAAGACTCAAGCGGTGACTGGGATAACTTACTTGCCTACATCAACCTTACAAAGGGCCTAGACAAAGACTTCCATGTTTTGTCCGGAAACGATTCACTGATTCTGCCTTGCCTGGAGGCAGGAGGTGCAGGCGGCATCGCAGGATGTGCAAACGTATACCCTCATGTTCTTGCATCTATTTATGAACTGTTCAAGGCTGGTAAGCTTGAAGAGGCGAAAGCCGCCCAAGACTCCATCGCCTCCTTCCGTGCCGTATTCAAATATGGCAATCCGAACACGGTTGTTAAAAAGGCTGTTTCTCTGCTTGGTTATCCTGTAGGCGACTGCCGCCGTCCATTCAACTACCTATGCGACGAAGGCGCCACCGCACTAAAACAAGTTTTGAAGGAAAACGCCGACAAAGGGATGTGTTAATATGAGTATGAAATTTAAACCTGTGATAGGCATTTCTATGGGAGACCCTTTTGGAAATGGTCCTGAAATAACTGTTCGTGCACTGGCAGATGAGGAAATCTACCAGCGTTGTAAACCCTTAGTAGTAGGCGACGAGACTTCCATGCGTTACGCTCTGAAGGTGGCCGGGATAGTTCACGGCATTCATCTGGAGCTGAATGTGGTATCCACACCCACCGAAGGCAAGTATACCTATGGCACCATCGACTTAATGGATTTGAAGCTGATTCCTGCAGACGAAATTCCGGATACCTCCAGTATGGATGTACCTGAGCCTTTTGGCGTGGGAGCCTGTGCCCTGGGCGGAGAGGCAGCTTTCCAGTACGTTGTAAAAGTTATTCAGCTGGCTCTGGCTGGCCAGATCGATGCTACGGTTACCAATGCTCTGAGCAAGGAAGCCATAAACATGGCTGGCCACCACTACTCAGGCCATACCGAGATTTATGCTGATTACACGGACACCCCTAAGTACACCATGATGCTGGCTCACGGCGATCTGCGGGTCGTCCATGTTTCCACTCATGTGTCTTTACGAGAAGCTTGTGACCGTGTCAAGAAAGATCGTGTCCTGGATTGCATCCGCATTGCCAACGAAGGCTGCAAAGCACTGGGAATTAAAGAACCTAAAATTGGCGTTGCAGGGCTGAATCCCCATTGTGGTGAGAACGGCATGTTTGGCTGGGAGGAAGTCAAAGAAATCCAGCCTGCCATCGAGGCTGCCATGGCTGAGGGCATTATGATCCCTGAAAAGAAGCCTACTCCTCCCGATACCGTATTCTCTAAGGCACTGGGCGGATGGTATGACATCGTTGTGGCCATGTACCACGATCAAGGTCATATCCCTTTAAAGGTGAAAGGCTTTGTTTATAACCGTGAGGAAAAGCACTGGGAAGCTGTCGAAGGTGTGAATGTAACCTTGGGTCTGCCTATCATTCGTGCCAGCGTGGACCATGGCACCGGCATCGACCTTGCAGGCAGCGGCCGTTCCAGCGAGCTGAGCCTGGTCAATGCCATAGATTATGCTATCCTTATGGTTCATGCCAGGAAAGAAGCCTGATATTGTATGGTATATACACTGTACACGCATTTTACCAAACAGAACGATTGAATTGATATAATGTCCCAAATGCAAAAAATAATCCTGTATAATAGAGAGGAGTTCAATCAAATGACTATCCCAATGATTATTGCCATTGCTATCACTGCATTCATGATTATTTTAATCATGACAGAAAAACTTCCGTTCGGCGCACCTCCAATTCTCGCATGTCTGCTAATGGTTCTTTTTGGAATAACCGATATCAAGACTGCTTTCGGCGGTTTTTCTAACGCTACCATTATTATGCTTGCCTCTTTCATGGCAATCGTGGCCGCTCTTCAAAAAACCAGCCTTATTGGTACTTTTAGAAAAACAATTTTAAATATGGCTAACAAAGGTGGATTTAAGGCATATATACTGTTATTTATTATCGTTATGTTGGCTAGCAGTATCTTTGGCACGGGCTCAACAGCATTCTATGTTCTTACTTTAGGTATATTATCTACTATACAGTATACTGACAAGTTACCACGTGGTAAAGTTATTGCTGCTGCTGGTTTCGCAGCTAATCATCCACTAATTCCTGTAAATGTTACATTACAATATGGTATTGTTATTGCTGTTTTAGGAGCTGCTGGTTCAGGTATTACCAGCGTTTCCTTAGCAAAATTCTCTATTGTAAATCTAATACTTTCATTAGCTTATGTAGTATGGGCTTTAATTGGTTATAAAGTTCTACCTAACAAAAATGTTGAAGATACAGAAATTGACGCTAATAAGTCTAAAGAAACAGTTTACGATTTACCAAAATGGAAAGAAAATACAACATATGCGGCCTTTATTGCAGCTGTTGTTGGTATGATTCTTCAAAGTAAAGTTGGCGATGCAGGATATATGATTCCAGGTTTATCTGCATGTCTGATTTTAGCTATCGGTGTTCTGAATTTCGATGAAATTCGTAACAACATCGGTGCTCCAATTATTTTGATGTCTGCTGGAGTCATCGGTGTTGCTGATGCTCTAGGCAGTACAGGTTTAACTGCTTTAGTTGGTGAAACTGTAGCTAATATGCTTGGCACTAATATCAATCCTTTCATCCTGATCTTTGTTTTCTGCATGTTAACAAGTGTACTTGCAACCCTTACAGGATCCACTATAGGCACTGTGTATGTATTTGCACCTATGGCTATTGCTACCTGCATGAGCTTGGGCCTAAATCCAACAGCAGCAGCTGCTGCAATTGTAGTTTCGGGCTGGAATGGCCATTTCTTACCAATTGACGGTATGCCAGCTATGGTAATGGGAATTGGTAAGTACAAGCTAATAGAGTTTTGGAAATACACAATTCCGATGTACTTTATCCGCCTGCTTGCTTTAACTGCCGGAGCTTTGCTATTGTTCCCAATGTAAGATTCTAAATTACTTAAATGAATGGCAAGCAGTGACCAAACGCATTCAATGTGTATCAAAAAAATATCCGACTTTATATGAAACGGATAATCAACCGACATTTTGAGAAAGAGGTATATTATGAATAATAAATTTGAACTGGAGCATATCGGCATCAATACCCCAAATGCTGAGGAGGCAGAAAGACTGGCTCAGCTTCTGAGCATGATGTTTAACCTGGAGCCTCGTCATGGACAAAAGTCCGAATTCGGCGGTCCTTACTTCGAGTGTATGAAGGCTCCATTCCTGGGGGCAAACGGCCATATAGCTATGCGTACACATGATTTGACCGCTGCCGCAGAAGAGTTGAAAGAGAAAGGCTTCTCCTTTAACATGGATACAGCAGCATATTCCGAGGAAGGTAAACTGAAGAATGTCTATTTAGACGGTGAGTTTGGCGGCTTTGCCATCCATATTATGCAAAAGTAACGGCAAAACCAATTGAATCAACGCAATGAAATCAACCTCAGTTTTAACTGCACCCCAAAAGTTAGGCATGTGATAACATGTTAGGCGAAAGGGGTGCAGTTTTTTATAGAGGTAACAAATTTCTCGTTTATAGTCATCGAAAAAGGGTATAGGGCATTGCGAGATGCGAATAGAAGATGTTCTGAATTCGAAGGACTTGTGATTATTCAAAAAGCTATCAACAGCTTACTTTATTTTTGAGAAGATATTTTTACTGTTTGACATATTTCCTGCAGGACTCTGTGGAGTTTCGCCTGAGCGGATTCGTCACACAGGACTACGATTTTATCTCCGGCGGATAATGTTGTATCTCCCCGGGGAACAAACTCCGCTTCGCCTCTCATAAGTGATACCAGCAGACAGGTTTGGGGCCAGTTGATCTCAGAAACCTTCTGTCCATCTGCATCACTTCCGTGAAATATCATTCCTTCCACCAGTACCTTTTCTCTGCTAAGAGAAGAATGAATTTCCGGTTTCATCTTTGCCAGTAACCGGTGAAGAAGCTGGTCATAGACGGGAGCTGTATGAAGCATATCGGGGATGATATAGGCCACCAGGGAAACCATAGACAGTGTCAGCAAATGAGAGAAACTTCCAGTCATTTCACTGATCAGAATTACCCCGGTTATGGGAGCGCGTACAATGGCAGAAAAACAACCCGCCATTCCCAGAATGATAAAATTGTCCAGAAGTCCGTTTAAGGAATCGGTTACCAATCCGGAGACATGGTAATAAATACTTCCCATCACCGCTCCGATTACCAGAAGAGGAAGAAAAATTCCACCCGGGGCACCGCAGCCAAAGCTTAACATGGAAAAACTGAATTTTGCGATTAGAAGTACGATCAATGCTCCAAGTACCATCTGGCTGCTGGATAGTGTTTCCACTAGAGAATGACCTCCGCCCAAAACATATGGGTAGGTAAAGCCCAAGATTCCGGCCAGTAAAAATGGAATCAGAACCCGGACTGCCTGAAATGGTATTCTCATATACAAATCCTGAGTCATGGAAAGGCAGTTATTATAAAGGACTCCCATGCCTCCCAGGATTATCCCGAAAAGAATCACGTGGCCATAAGTAGATAAAGGCATCATGGTGCTGATCTGAAAATTAAAAGCCGGCTGAAGGCCAAACACATTTCTGGAAACGAAATCAGCCGTAATGGAGGAGGCCATGGTAGATAAAAGCAGTTCTGGCGAAAAATGTTTATGAACCTCTTCTAAGGAGAATAAAACACCAGCAATAGGGGCATTAAATGCAGCAGAAAGTCCGGCACTAGCCCCGCATGTAATTAGAAGTTTCTCCTCTGTCTTGGCTCTTTTTGTCAGGCGTGACAAGCCCTTTGCAGCCATTGCACCCAGCTGTATGCTTGGACCCTCTCTTCCCAGCGACAGACCGCACCCAATGGAAAGAAGACCTCCACCCATCTTAGCGATCAGGACTTTCCACCAACAGGGGTCTAATTCCCCCATCATCTCACCTTCTACCTGGGGAATTCCACTTCCGGATATAAAGGATTCCCATTTCAACAGCATTGCAACAACGAAAGCTGCAACTGTCAAAAAAACAAACCACACTGGTATTACCCATATATGATCTTTCCCATAGTTTAAAACTGTATGAAGCAATTTCTCCGCATAAGTCAGGAGATACCGGAAAAGCACAACAAAAGCGCCTGAAATTGCACCAACAGCAATTCCTTCCAATATTAGAGCATAGCGAAAACTTCGGTAACGATTGATGGTATTCTTTACCGTGTGACATTCAGTCTGCATATTCATCCCTCCTGTAGCTGTATTTTGTTTCATCTGCAAACAATATAAAATTATAGTTCTTAAAATTTCTGTTTGCAAGTCAAATGCTGTATTTTTCTCTGTAATGGCTGTCTCATGGAAAATTTTATTAATACATCTGTATGCAATTGCAGTCTGGAGTTTTGTGGGATTTAGGTAATACAGTTGAAGGATGCATTTCATTAACTTGAAAAATATGATATAATTTGAGTGCCGGTAATAAATGTAGTTTATAGGTCATATTCATGAAATTGAAACAGAGGAAGATAAAAACATAGGCGAGGATACATCCAAAGATACTGAAGGACATGCCAATTGATAAGGAGATTTGTTTGATATGACACAGTTTACTGAGGAAGTCCTAGTAATAATAAAGGGAATACCATATGGGAGAGTTATGAGCTACGGACGGGTTGCAAGACTTGCAGGAAATACTAGAGGTGCGAGGCAGGTAGTCAGGATACTTCATTCTATGTCTGAGAAGTACAACCTCCCATGGCACCGGATCATTAACTCTAAAGGCAAAATATCAATCACGGATAAAAGGGATGCAGCTATTCAAAGAGAACTTCTTATATCGGAAGGAATAGAGGTGACTGAGGACGGATACATAGATATTTCTATATATGGAATATGAGATCAATGCTGCTGTAGCTTTTGGCGGCACCTATGCCACATTCGGTTCGTGTGGATAAGTCTACTAAGTCAGATTTAAAAGTTAAGTGGTCAGATTAGAATTTCAAATTAGAGCGCAACTATATTTATAAAATCAAATATCAATTGATTCATATAAAATGAAAGGGAGTTGACAATATGTCTAAAATGCCGATGATGTTTATAGGCCATGGTTCGCCTATGAACGCAATAGAAGATAACCGCTATACAAGGAGCTGGAAGGAAATAGCCAAGAAAATACCTAAGCCTGAGTCAATAGTATCAATTTCGGCACATTGGTATACGAAAGGCACAAAGATTATGAATGAGGAAAATCCAAAGACAATTTATGATATGTACGGATTTCCTAAAGAGTTATATGAGATTCCATATAATGTTCCCGGCAATCCGAAACTTGCAGAGAATGTAAAAAGTTTAATCAGCAAACAAAGTGTATTTGATAATTCCTGGGGCATTGACCACGGCACCTGGTCTGTTTTGGTCCATATGTACCCCGAAAGGGATATCCCCGTTATTCAAATTAGCATAGATTCCTCCGCGCCGCCGGAAGTTCATTATCGGATAGGCAAGGAGTTAAAATCCTTAAGGCATCAAGGCGTTTTATTGTTTGGCACCGGAAATATTGTTCACAACCTGCGAATGATTGATTGGGGGATAGAAGACAAAGGCTTTGATTGGGCATATAAGTTTGATGATTATATAAAAGAAAATATTGAAAATAGAAATCATGAGAATGTCATTAATTATCTGAGCTTGGGAGAAAAAGCAAAATTAGCCGTACCTACGCCGGATCATTTTAATCCAATCTTATATATACTTGGCGCCTCCGATAAAGAAGATAAGATATCAACTTATAACAACAGCTGCATGATGGGGTCCTTGTCTATGACAAGCTATTTATTTACATAGATGGCGACACATATACCATATAACAAAACTATTGATCTGAAAAATATATAGTTTTTTGATAATAAGACAAGAAAGGAGCTTATAAATGGAGCATAAATTCTATATCAATTCAAATAATGGATATGCCGCTATGCTAGAGCAATATAGAGCCATGCATGAGCAAATAGGGGATGCTCGTTTCTTGCCTAACCACGATATGAGGAAAGGAATCGTTTATGATATAAAACCGGAGTATGGCAAGGGAACCATACAAATATATCATTTGCTCGGCAATGTTATGCTGCTCATCTATGATTTTGTGTTTAATAAGGATATTGTAACAGCATTTGATTTAACTCACAATTATTTCGAGATTGAATACTGTATAGACGGATGCATGTATATAGAAGAAGAAAAGGCAGGAGATACTTGCTTTAGCCAAAACAACTTATCCATCTCTTTATCACAGGATATGAAAGGTATCATCAAGCGTTGTGCAGGTCAAAAGTATCAGGGAGTTTCCATAACAGCCAACAGGCATGTACTTCCTTCTTATTTTGGAAGCACAGGAGTCGATGTATGGAATGATACGATAGAAAAACTGGAAGACCAGCTTCGCTCGGAGTATTATTTGGGTTTAGATACTCCCCTTGAAATCGCCGCTGCTTTTCTGCAGATATTTAATTGCCGCCTCCCTGCAAAAACCCGCACTTTATTTTACGAAAGTAAAGTTATGGAAATATTATCAATGATCGTATCTAACGAAATTATGAGGTATGATAAGTTTGAGTTAACAGCGCTCACCCCTTATGAATTACAAAAAATAAAGGAAATTCCACGAATTTTGCTTGAACAGCCTTTTGAATTACCAAGCATCCTTTCGCTATCTAAGAAGTTGGTCATTAATCCTAAAAAACTGACCAAAGGTTTCAAGCTTATTTATGGAGATACTATTTTCAGCTATCACAGGAAATTTTCGTTGCAACAGGCTTCTTCCATGCTGCTGAACACAGAGAAATCAGTTAATGAAATTGCCTATGATATCGGCTATTCAAGCTCCAGCAATTTCTGTGCAGCATTTAAAAAACAATATGGTATTACCCCATTAAAATATCGGGAATCCTCATTGCTGCGTAATGCAGAATAAGTTTTATAATAAAATAATCTAAAAACATTGTTCTTAAACCACAGGTACATACTTGTGGTTTTTTTGTTTTTTCCATATTCATTTATTGAAAGTCTTTTACTCAATATAAATCGGCATCGCAAGCAATATAGTTCATAAGCGTTTATGCGGTACAATACACTACTAGTTAGCCATAACTAACTAAATTCAATACAGGAGGAATATACATGCTAAAAAAAACAACATCTATTCTAATGGCAATTATCTGTTGTACCGCATTGGCGGCTTGCTCACAACAGTCAACAAACGAAAATGAAGCTTCAAAACCAGTATCAACCAACCAGACCAGTACCCCACAACAGGGCGGTTATTATCCTTTAAAATTTACTATTTATGACGATAAAGGAAACAAAATTCAGCAAACTGTTAATGAGGAGCCAGAGAGAATTGTCGTAATTGGGCAGGGCCTTGCAGAGTTAATGATTCACTTTGGAGAAAAAGACAGGATTGCAGGACTGGCCTATTTAGACAATTCCTATTCCCAATATGAGGAGCAGATTAAACAGATTCCGCTGCTCACGGATACGTGGCCTTCTAAGGAATCTATTATCGCACTGGAGCCAGATTTAATTGTTGCCATGTCTTCGACGTTTACCGATGAACGCCTTGGCGACATTTCGTTTTGGAATGAAAGAGGTATTCCTGTTCTTACAGGTATTAACTATACCATGGGCCGTACAATTAACAGTGTTTTTGACGACATCAACAATTTGGGAATGGTACTAAATATTAAAGATAAAACAGATGCTTTTGTAGAGGATCAAAAAACTCGAATTAAAGTGATTCAGGACAAAGCTTCACAGTCGGCTAATAAGCCAAGGATTTTGCTTTTTGCTGGAGGTCAAAAGGATACTTATTACTATTACGGTCCTACCCTCTGTGTCATAGATGAAATGGTGGAAGGCGCAGGCGGTGAGTACATAAAAGTATCAGAGGATACCTATGTAGAGATGTCTACCGAATCCATCCTTTCTATTAACCCTGATAAAATCATTGTCACCGAGTTCCAGAAATCCGACAGCGACGCTGCAAAGCATTTATTACTTAATAATTCAAACTTAAAAAATGTTACTGCTATTAAAACCGGGAGTGTAATGGTGGCTGATTATACGAATGCTATTCGCGGCAGCCTTAATCTTGCGGATTTATATGAGGATGTTGCAGAGTTTATTCATCCTGAATTGTTTAAGGAGGAATAAGGATGGTTTCAATACAAAAAGAAGAACAAAAGAATGCCTGGCAGACCTTTAAATGCAGCTTACATAAGCAATCTTCATTCTCAATAATTTTTATGATTTTACTCGTTGCTGTCGTTGCAACGGTTGTAATTTCAGTATCCATTGGTCAAGTATCGATACCCTTTCAGCAATCATTTAAGATATTGATACATCAATTGACTGGGGGACAAATCGGTGATGATAGTGAGTTGGTAAACAGTATGTTTGCAGATATTATCTGGCAGATCCGATTTCCCAGGGTTCTATTGGCAATGATTGTGGGGGCTGGGCTGGCACTTTGCGGAGTAGTAATGCAGGCTTCCGTACAAAACCCTTTGGCTGACCCCTATATCTTAGGAATTTCATCTGGAGGTGCCTTAGGAGCAACCTTCTCAATTATGCTTGGATTTGGGGCAGGAGGAATGCTCGGAGAGTTCGGGGTTGCGACATGGGCATTTATTGGTGCGCTGAGTGCTGCGGCACTTGTATTGGTGCTTGCCAGTATCGGAGGAAAAACATCTTCTGTCAAGCTGGTTTTAGCTGGAACTGTAATTAATGCCCTATGCAGTGCTTCTTCAAACTTTATCATTTATTTTGCGAAAAACTCAGAGGGTATACGTTCTGTATCCTTTTGGACGATGGGAAGTCTTTCTTCAGCGGAGTGGGAAACTTTGCCTCTTGTATCTGCGGTGGTAATTGCAGCAATCGTCTTTTTCCTATTCCAATCAAGAGTAATGAACACGATGCTAATGGGAGAAGAAACCGCAGTCACCTTGGGGGTTAATTTAAACTTTTACAGACGGCTGTACATGGTGATTTCATCCGTAGTAACAGGTGTTCTGGTTTCCAGCTGCGGGATTATTGGGTTTGTAGGTCTTATCATTCCTCATATTGTACGAAGCATTGTAGGGTCAGATCATAAGCGGTTAGTTCCTACGGCGATTCTTTTCGGAGGTTTATTTATGATGTGGACAGATATTTTTGCCCGAACAGTAATTCCAAATGGAGAAATGCCAATAGGTATCGTTACTTCACTTTTTGGTGCACCTGTATTTATGTATATACTGATTAGAAAAAGCTATGGATTCGGAGGAAGATAATTGGATTTAAAAGTAGATCACGTATCAGTCACCTTATCGGGTGCCGATATTGTAAAAGACATTAGCATGAAAGTGGATAATAAACAGTTTGTTGGAATTGTTGGGCCAAATGGGTGTGGAAAATCCACCTTGTTGAAGAGTATTTATAAAGTTATCAAACCGCAGAAAGGCTTTGTCTTTTTAGGAGATAAGGATGTTTTAAAATCATCTGCACGTGCTATCTCAAAAGATATGGGGGTGGTAGGCCAATTTAATGAATTGAGCTTTGATTTTACTGTCCGCGAGATGGTGATGATGGGGAGAACACCGCACAAACATTTCATGGAATCTGACAATATGGAGGATTATAAAATTGCAGCCGATGCGTTAGAAAGAGTTAACCTGGCAAAGTATGCGGACAGAAGCTATTTAACATTATCCGGCGGCGAAAAACAACGGGTAATATTGGCCAGAGCAATTGCTCAAGAGCCAAAGTTTTTAATCCTCGATGAGCCGACCAATCATTTGGATATTAAATATCAGCTTCAGATTCTATCTGTTGTCAAATCATTAAATATTGGTGCTCTTGCAGCCCTCCATGATCTTTCTATGGCATCTGTTTACTGCGACATTCTTTACGTAGTTAAAGACGGACAGATTATAGCTTCAGGAAATCCAAAAGCAGTGCTGACGAAAAATCTTATCAGGCAGGTTTTTGAAATAGATTGTGAGGTTTACTCCAATCCGATTACCGGTGATTTAGCAATCGCATACCTGTCCTCTACTAATAGGCGCTAGGAGGGAATAAAAGATGGAAATTGATATGACCAAAGGAAATCCATCACGGATTATTCTAAAATTTTTCATTCCGTTATTTATCGGAGATTTACTTCAACAATTTTACAGTATTATTGATGCAATTGTAATAGGGAAATTTGTAGGCACAGATGCATTTGCAGCAGTTGGTTCTTCAAGTGCTGTAACCGTGTTTATAACATCTATTTTGCTGGGACTTGCTATGGGTGCTTCGGCAATTTTTTCTCAGCTCTATGGAGGCGGGCAGTATGATGAACTGAAAAAAACGATTTCCATAGCCTTAATTTTTCTGTTTAGTGTAAGCGTATTGATTACGGTTGTAACATCATTTTTTTTACCACAGATTATAGCCCTTTATCAAATGCCAGAGAAAACAGCCGTCTATGCTGCAGACTATTTAAAATATGTATTTTATGGTTTTATTTTTGTCGGTATGTATAACGCATTCGCCTTTCTATTACGGTCATTTGGAGATTCAAAAACTCCATTATATTTTCTAATTGCCTCTTGTATATCAAATCTCATTTTAGATTTGATCTTTGTAGTGGTGTTTCACATGGGGACCGCAGGTGCAGCGATTGCCACGCTTCTTACACAGGGTTTCGCTGCTATAGGCTGCGGTTTTTATACAATAAAACGAATGCAATTTCTGAATTTCAAGCGGGAGGACTTAATATTCAGCAAGTCTGCATTTAATAAGATCGCTACTTTTTCCGTCTTGACAGCGCTGCAACAGTCAATTTCCAGCTTCGGAATGATGCTAATTCAGGGATTGGTTAATACCTTTGGTTCAACGGTTATGGCTGCATTTGCAGCTTGCTCTAAAATCGACTCTGTCGCCAATGCCCCTTTGCAAGATCTGGGTAATTCTTTTTCTACATATACTGCACAGAATGAAGGTGCTGGAGAAACAAAAAGAATCCGGGAGGGGTTTCATGCAACTTCAAGGATTATTATAATCCTGTCGGCAGTAATCAGCATTGTCGCATTTATCTTTGCCCCAAATTTAATCACTCTTTTCGTAAACAAAAATGCAACAGAGGTAATCGCTGTCGGTGTCGGCTATCTTAGAATTGTTTCCATATTTTATGTATTGCTTGGCTTTATTGTTATGTTTTATGGATTTTTCAGGGGCCTTGTAGCCATTAAAATATCAATTTTGATGACCATAGTATCACAAGGATTGAGAGTATTGCTGGCCTATTCATTAGCACCTGTCAGGGGCTTTTCGGGTGTTTGCTGGGCGATTGTTGTAGGATGGTTTTTGTCAGACTTATTAGGATTTTATATGTACAAGAAAGTCATGTTGCAAAAAAAGGCTAGTTAGTTTAATCAATAGTTATATTAAAAACAATCTAATTAGTGAAAACGAAGGTACTCTGGAAAGGGGGAATGAATATTGTCTCTTACATTTGACACTTGTAGCGTAAATATGAAGTAGCATGCGTTCCCATACCTACACTTTATTAGTTAATAATAAGAAAAGACACCAGCCGAGTTGAAATTTTTGTTTTGTAAATACGTAAAAATACAACAATAATTGTTAATTTCATACAGGAAAATCCAAAGGCATCAGGATAAGCAAATCTTGATGCCTTTATTTTTATACTTTTTGGTTAAAATCAGGTGTTTTCGGCGCTTTTTTCGTATTATGCTTTATACATCCTCCTTGAGCCACTTCATCCCCCATGTCCTCATTTCAACAAAAACTTTTTCAAAATCACGCCCCTTATCTGTTAGGGAGTATTCTACTGTTACAGGCGAGGCTGATTGTACAGTACGTATAATGACTCCGTTTGATTCAAGTTTCTTTAATGCATCTGAAAGCGACTTTGTGCTAATTCCTAAGTTTCTGCTCAGTTCATTAAAATGTTTTGTACCTGCATGCAGTTCTCCAATAATGACAAATGCCCATTTACCACCAAAGATTTCCATGATTTGTTTTATAGATTTTACGCATAATTTATCATCCATAGGATTCATTATTTCACATTCCTTTCAAGTTAATTAACTAAAGTAAGTATACTATTATAAACTAAGTGTAAATATTTTGCGTACTTTACTTTTTAAACTATCATGTTATAGTAAAGTTGTCAATATAAATTTGAAAGGAAGTGTCCTTATGAAAACATTAGTTATAGTAGGTGCAGGAAAAGGTTTGGGTTTGTCCGTTGCGAAGCGTTTCGGCAGAGAAGGATTTCAAGTTGCTCTTATGGCACGTAATACAGAGAAGCTCCAATCAATGGTTGATGAACTGAACGAGAATGGAATCGAAGCTTCCTGCTTTGTTGCAGACATCTTTAAAAAAGATCAGATAGAAAAAGCTTTGGATGATATAAAAGCGAAATACGGTAAGATTGATGTTTTGGAATTCAGCCCGCTGGCAGGTAATTATCCGCCTACATCTGTGCTGGAATTAACGGGTGAAAATGCAAAAGACTATTTTGAGGGACTCGTTATAAGCGCAATCAATATAGTGAATAATGTTATACCAGATATGATTGAACGAGGTGAAGGTTCCTTACTTTTCACAACTGGGCTGTCTGCAGTATACCCAATTCCGATGATGAGCAATGCAGGCATTGCTCAGGCCGGGCTGCGAAACTATTTAGCAAATCTCCGTGCCGTAGTATCTCCCAAAGGAATACTTGTGGCAAACCGTTCATTGGGAGTAGGCATCAAGGCAGGTACAGGCGCAGTGAATGATCCGGAAGTAATTGCAGAGATGTGGTATCAGGTATATTCGGAAAAATTAAGTGGTGATGAGGAATATCCAAAAGGAGTCACCCCTGCAACAATAATATTTTAAATTTTTGCAGCGATATAGGAACAAGTGATAATCTTCCGTAGGGCAATCCGCGGTAAACATATATAGTGGAGCAAAGTAAATAAATTAATGTATAGTAATTGAGGAGGATGACAAATGAGGACACTGCTGGTGACTGGTGGAACCGATGGGCTGGGGAAAGGAATCGCCATGCATTTCCTGAAAAAAGGCGATCGCGTCATTGTTGTCGGAAGTTCTCCTGCAAAAGGCGACGCTTTTCTATATGAAGCAGAACTTATAGGAGCAGAGGAGAGAGCGATCTTTCTTCAGGCGGATTTGAGTTTGGTGAAAGAGAATCAGCGTATTGTCGAAGAGGTTAAAAGCCGGTTCCAGACTTTGGATTTTCTGGTTTTATGTGCAGTCTCTATGACGTTTAGAGAAAATTATACTGAAACGCTGGAAGGGTTAGAGTTTACCTTTGGGCTATATTATTTGAGCAGATACATTCTGTGTTATGGTTTAAAAGAGTGCTTGGAAAAAGCTGAGAAACCGGTTATTATGAATGTTTGTGCACCAGGTATGACAGGAGAAGTCAAATGGGAAGATCTGCAATTCAAGAATAATTTTAACAGCAATAAAGTTCAGTTCCATGGAAGCCGATTAAACGATCTGCTAGGTGTTGCATTTGTTCAAAATGATACCATTGGGAAGATAAAATACATTCTCTTTAATCCTTGGGCTGTGCAAACCTCTGGAGTTATGGAAATGTATGAAAAACCTATGATGAAGGTTTTGATGAAACTGATTTATAAAGTAATTGGAAAACCAATTGAAAAAGCGATTTTGCCAATGATAGATTTATTAGAAACTCCGCCGAATGCTTCTTTATCTGCATTTAAACAGCGAAAAGAAGTAAGTCTTAAGATAATAACTTTTAATAAAAAAAATGCTAAAAAGCTATATAACATAACGATTCAATTGATTGAGGATTTGCGGATAAATAATATGATTAAGTAACTTATGATGTCATATAGAAAATTGAAAGCATCAAAGTTAACTATATAGGCTGACGACGTTTATGCGAAAAGTGTTTTGCCGATACTAATAAAGCATTTAGATAATTGCAGACCTCAAGAAGTTTCGCGGCACGTTGCACATTAGCTCAATACATGAAAAAGGGGTAGGCCTAACAGAAATTTGCACTATTTTTCTGTTAGGCTTACCCGTTTCTTTTAAGATTTTATAGCCCAACGTAATTTTGCACATCGGGCGCGGCCATTGGAATTGCATTCGGCTGCCGATGGCCGAATAGCATCAGGAGCAATTTCTCTATAGATCCCTTCACGATAGAAGCGTTTAAATGATTTTTTAACAAGGCGGTCTTCGCCAGAATGAAAGGTAAGGATCGCAACACGCCCGCCCTCAGCCATCGCATCAGGAAGTTTTTCTAAAAATGTATATAACACTTCAAATTCATTATTGACATCAATTCGCAGCGCCTGAAAGCATCTTTGACAGGATTTTTTTATTTCTTCGATTCTATCCTTTTCCGGAATGAAATTCAATGCATCTTTGATGATTTGTTGGAGCTGACTAGTTGTTATAATTTCTTCTCCTTTTTTTATTGCGGTAACAATGGCACGAGAGATTTCAGCAGAATGTGGCTCATCCGCGTTTTCTAACAGCATACCATGTAATTCGTCTTGTGAAATGGTTTTAAGGCGATCTGCTGCAGAGATACCTTTCGATGGATTTAGCCGTAGATCCAGCGGTCCCTCTGTTTTAAAAGAAAATCCTCTTTCAGGATTGTCTATTTGCATGGAAGAGACGCCCAAATCTGCCAATATAAAATCCAATGGTCCTGATTCAGAAGTTATCTGATCTATATTGGAGAAGTTTGTTTGCCTGACCGTTAAAATTTCCGGGCCAAAACCTAAGTGTTCCAAACGCTCCCTTGTTTTAGGTAATTCAATAGGATCTACGTCAGTAGCATACAAATGCCCCTTTGAATCTAAGCATTTAAGCATCTCTAAAGTATGACCGCCATAACCTAAAGTTGCATCTAATCCAGTTTGGCCAGGGGCGATTTGTAAAATTTCTAATATTTCTTTTACACAAATGGAGCGATGCATACCAGCAGGAGTATTTCCCTTTTGAATGACCTTTGCCACAGCATCAGCATATAATTCTGGTTGCAGTTCCTTATATTTATCTTTAAAAGCTCTTGGGTGAGTGCCTTTATATCTTGGGCGACGCTGATGTTTTTGCTCTTGATTATCCATTATTGTTTCCACCTTTTTAAATATCTATTTTTTATCTATGATCCAAAGCGTCCGGGAAGCGGACAGCTTTAAATATTCTTACACATTACATGATATCAAATGCATGTCATAATAGCAAATGCATAATATATGAATCTGTAGGAAAAATCAAGCCTGCCTTGGATAAGTTAATAAAACAGTAGTTATTGCATTGAACGGTATTCTCATGTAAAATGGGTTAGCACGTAACTTACCCAAGATTGAGGAATCTTTATATTAATTAAAAGATTTTGAATGGAAAGAAAGGCTAGATATGGATGTTAGAAAGTTTCATAATTATATAATCAGCGAGGATATCGTAAAGGCACTTAATGGTCTGGAGTATGAGATCCCTACGGAAGTCCAGGCTAAAGTCATTCCAGCCGCTTTGGAAGAAAATGATCTAATCGTCAAAGCCCAGACGGGCAGCGGCAAGACTGCCGCATACGTAATTCCGATATGTGAACGAACGGAATGGCTTGAAAATAAGCCGCAAGCGCTTATTTTAACTCCAACAAGAGAACTTGCTGTTCAAGTAAAAGAGGATTTTACTAATATAGGTAGATTTAAACGAATAAAAGCAACAGCAATCTATGGAGGTCACCAGTTTTCTATCGAGAAGGCAGAGCTGAAGCAAAAAACACATGTAGTTGTTGGTACACCGGGGCGTGTTATGGATCATATTAAGAAAGGTACGTTACCTTTAAATAAAATTAACTGCTTAGTCATTGATGAAGCGGATCGAATGCTGGATATGGGATTTATTGAACAGGTAGAAGCAATTATGAACGAACTTCCCAGAGAGCGGATGACAATGTTATTTTCTGCTACGATGTCCGATGAAGTGAAAAGTTTATCATTAAATTATATGAAAGATCCTATCAATATAGATGTCAGTGAGGCAGATATCGTCACAGCTGATATTAATCATTTTATTTATATCACGGATGAAGAAGATAAATTTGATTTACTCACAGATGTCATGATTATAGAAAAACCAGATAGCTGTATCATCTTTTGCAGCACAAAGGACCGAGTGGATATGGTATGCGAACGTCTGAATGATTTAGGCTATCCCTGTAATAAAATGCATGGCGGAATGGAACAGAAGGATCGTTTATCTGCAATGAACCGTTTTAAAAGGGGAAAATACCGCTATTTAGTAGCCACAGATGTGGCTGCCAGAGGAATAGATATAGAGAATATTTCTCTGGTTATTAACTATGACATCCCCTTGGATGAGGAAAACTATGTCCACCGTACAGGCAGAACAGGGCGTGCAGGGCGAAAAGGGAAAGCCACCACCTTTGTTGTTCCGACACAAAACAGATATTTACATGACATTGAAGAACTGATCGGGTTTAAAATTCAGGAAATAACGAAACCTGCCAAAGAGGAGGTAGTCATTCAGAAACCTTCTTTTGATGAAAAAATGAATACAACTCCTAAGATTAAAAAAATGAAAAGTGATCAATTAAATAAAGATATAATGAAGTTACGCTTCAATGGCGGAAAGAAAAAGAAGCTTAGAGCAACTAATTTTGTTGGAGTCATATCCAATCTAGAAGGTGTTAAGGCAGAAGATATCGGAATAATAACGATACAAGATACCCTTACCTATATAGAAATACTAAACGGGAAAGGTCCATTGGTACTGGAAGCAATGAAAAATACAATGATTTGCGGAAAACAATTGAAGGTGACGAAGGCAGTGGATAAAATTTAAAGTAATCTGCCTATTCCTGTCTGCAGACGTACTTCCATGCGAAAGAAACGTTCTAAAAAGTAAATCATGTGATAAGACAACCATATGGAAATGAACTTGAGATTGGCTAATTATTTGGTCAATCTCTTTTCATTTATAAGCTTGATCTCAGGAAAAATGGCTTTGTTGTATTAATTTTTTCGTGTCCACATTTACATAAATTTCGATGAATTTCAGAAAATTATCATAAAATTTCGTCCAATTGCATAGAAAACTGCACAGAACCATTTACGCTAGAATAAACTGAATTGAGAATGAAAATGTGTTGCAAATCGAGCAGTTTGCAGGAGTTTATATGGACAATATCAGCTATAGTGATGAAGCAATGACAAGTGCAGGATTACCTTATGATAATATAAATTGGTATAATATTGCGGGTCAGCCTTTTGGTACTGCCTCAAGATTTAATGTTATTGTATTTAACGATGCCAATAACATTATAGATATTGAAGGGCCTGTAGCAATAGGCGGAAGTTTTTACAGCCCAAGGGGGTTGAGTGTTGGCTTTGTCAGTAAAGGAAATAAAGCAGTCAGCTACTCCCCGGATTTAGTTCGCTTTTTAGTTGGCGGCAATGTATCGATGGGCGGCCCTTTGGTTGTGATCGGCCATGTGGTTGTGGGCGGTGGATTCAATGCAGCCAAGGGAAGTACCTATTTAATTGGAAAAGATGGTATGAATGATGGGATACAAGAACTGAAATTCCTGTATCAGGCCAATGGAGGCAGCCAATATTGGACACCATCGGATAAAGGTGATCATTATGTGGTTCCCAGTTATGATGTACCAAGATTTATACCCGCGAGCAGGATAGGTGCTAATATACCTAGATTTTTTAGCGATGCCAGGGAAAGCATCGGATTCTACAAAGAATGTATTGAATCTATAACTCCAAATGGAACAGTAGTGGATAATAATTACGAGTGGATTTTAAGGGGCAATGACCCTGTACAGAATGTTTTCCTTATTGATGTAAGGCCAAATGGTTTAATCAATAAAGGAATACGTGCAGAAGTTCCACAAGGAAGTACCGTTATTGTAAGGCTTAGAACAGGAGCAAATGCCCATTTGCAATACGGTGTTTATGGGGAAAGAAGTAAGGCTAATCAGACATTGTATGTGTTTGAGGATGCAACTAATATTTATATGGAAAAATCCTCCGATATTTGGGGAAGTATATTGGCACCACAGGCGATGTTCCATGCGCATCCGACTGGCGGCCATGTAAGCGGCAATGCTGCCTTAGGATCTTTTGCCGTAAATGCTGAGAGCGGCTTTGAATTTCATTTTTACCCCTTTGTTGGAGGCGTAATATGTCCAGCTGCAGCACCAGCCCCTGTGGCACCGGCTCCGGAGGTACTACCGGCTAGGGAAGAACAGCCTGTTCCGGTGTGTCCGGAATGCCCAACTTGTCCGGCACCAATACCATGTCCGGTACCACCACCATGTCCGGCACCAATACCATGTCCGACACCCCCACCATGTCCGACACCTCCACCTTGCCCTGTGCCGGAACCCTGCCCAGCATGCCCGGTACCGCCACCTTGTCCAGCACCGCCACCTTGTCCAGTACCACCGCCTTGTCCCGCACCGGAACCCTGCCCAGCATGTCCGACACCCCCACCTTGCCCTGTGCCGGAGCCCTGCCCAGCGTGTCCAGTACCAGAACCATGCCCAGCGTGTCCGGTACCAGAACCCTGCCCAGCGTGCCCGGTACCACCACCATGTCCAGCGTGTCCAGTACCAGAACCATGCCCAGCGTGTCCGGTGCCGCCACCGTGTCCACCATGTCCGGTACCAGAACCCTGTCCTGCATGTCCTCCGTGCCCGATCCCAGAGCCATGCCCAACCTGCCCAGAACCGGAAACGGTATTTATTCCAGTTCCAATACCAATTCCCGCAGAATGTCCGGAACCGGAACCCTGCCCTGTTTGTGAGGAATGCCTGATTAAACCCTGTATTATTTCAGGATGTATCTGGGGCTGTTGCTGCAATAGCTTCCATGATTGGGATGTAAAATTATATGAGAGATGCAACGACATCGATACGTTACTGTGCTGTGTACAGATATGCGGTTGTGGATGCTTTGAGTTTACAGTTCCTTATGAAGGCTTTTATATCTTAAAAGTAAGGATGTCTGATAACTGCTGCAAGGCATTCCGCTGCAAACCAATCATTACGTTGGATAATGTTGGCGTAGCCTGTTTTATGATTGATTGATGTTATATCAATTTGCTGTGTATTAAATTTTATCAGAACTGCTGCAAGTGGGTTGTATCTAATTGCAGCAGTTTTTTTTTGCATTGGTAAAAGGTTGGTTTCAATGGCAGATGAAATTTGACACGTTATTCACTCTTGACAAAATATGGAGATAGGAGTAATGTTTGTATATGTCTAAACGACATATATAAACTGAGATTTCATAAAGGAGTAAATGAATGATAGAGTTGATTATTTTAGGATTTTTATCTTATAATCATCCTTTCACCTTATACGACATAAAAAAGGGAATGGAAAGAAGCACTGAATATTTTGCCAGTACAAGTCAAGGCGCAATCCATCCAGCTTTAGTGAAGCTTGAGAAGAATGGATATGTAACTTCAAAAGAAGAAGTTAAGAATAACAGGACAAAAAAGTTATATAGAATTACTGATGCTGGAAGAGAGCGATTTAGCATGTTAATGAGACAGGATTTTGGTCCGGATAAGTATAAGTCCACCCAATTGTTAAAGATGTTTTTCTTCAATGAGTTAACCAAAAATGAACGGTTGGAATCAATTAACACCCATATTAAGAACTTTAGAGATATGCATCAAGATCTCGTTACCATCAGAGAGGAAGTAAATCTGCGGCTTGAGGAAAATGGGCTATCTTTAGAAAGCTGCAAGCCGGCAAAATATGAGAATGATGCTCTTGAGTTTGGCCTTGCATATACCAGCTTTGCGATTAAGTGGTTTGAAGACTATTTCATAAGAATTGAGGAGGAGTCATGAAAATAACAATTTTTGATTTGGGGAAAAACATAAGTAATGAATCACCGGCTCAAGAAATAAAGAAATATTATAAGGATACGAACAAAGAAACGGATGTAATAGTCTATGATTCTATTGATACCGAAATAAAGGACTGTATTGGATGCTGGAGTTGTTGGTGGAAGACCCCTGGAAAATGTGCTTTGAACGATGATGCGTATAAATTGTATAAGGATTATATAAATAGTGATGAAGTGGTTATTTTATTTCATACAGAAAATGGCTTTATTGATGGAAAGGGAAAAACATTTCTGGATCGATTAATACAACATTATTTACCATACATTAAAATAAAAAATGGGGAATGCGTTCACTTGAAACGATATGATAAATATCCTGTTATAAACTTCTATTTTGAGAAAGATGGGTTAAGTAATGAGGAAGTAAAAGTCATAAAGGGCTATCTTGCTCGAATGGCATATCATTTTCAGAGTTCTTGTAAAGAAATTATATATGAAAACAAAAGCATACGAACAACTAACATAGAAATTGCAAAACCTTTGGAAGAGGCTCTGTCTAAAGAAGTTTTGGAAAGAAAAACGAACGGTAAATGGGTAATTTATAATGGATCGCCAAGAGGGGACCATTCTAACAGTAAGCTGATTATTGAAAAGATAATTATGGGGATGAAGGCACAGGGAGTAGAAAATATAGAAGTTAGGAATCTGATAAATATAAGAGAACAGAAAAATTGGGCTGAGAATTTTAGTTCCGTTGAAAATAATTTATTCGTTTTTCCGCTTTATGTTCACGCTATGCCGGGGGCAGTAATGAAATTTTTTGAACAGCTTAAACCAATTAATAAGAAAGAAGTACATATGGCGTTTTTAGTTCAGTCCGGTTTTCCAGAGACTAGCCAGTCGTACTATTTGAGACCTTATCTTGAATTAATTACTAAAAGGTTAGGGGTTTCCTTCGACGGAACAATTATAAAAGGCGGTGTGGAAGGTCTTCAAATGAAACCAGAAAAAGCCAACAAAAAGTTCTATGATCAAATGGAGCAAATAGGCAGAACGTATGCCAGTAAGGGAATTATGGATTTAAGCTTGAAAAAAGAATATGAAAAATCGGAATACCTATCAAAAGGTACTCAAATACTATTTTCTATATTCTCATTAACCGGATTAACAAACTACTATTGGGATTTCAATCTTAAGAAGAATGGTGCTTATGAAAAAAGATTTGCGAAACCATACACGGATTGAACGCAAGGGAGGCATAGATTGATGCGAGAGTATTTTATAAAAACAGATTATTTGGATCATCCAAGAAAAATTTGTTGCAAATAGTTATGTTCTATAGTAAACTAAAACCATTAATTTGAAGGGAAACGTACTATGAATACTTTATACATGAACAGCTTAAGACGTAGAGAAAGACGTAAGCTCTTGTAACTGATGCAAAGATAATCCGCATAGTTGCAAGATTATACGTCTTGTTTCTATGCGGGGATGTTCATAGTTTATAGCAGAACCGTAATTGATTTAGCATATGCTGATCTATTGCGGTTCTTTTTTATTTTATAAAATAATAAAATAGGAGGTTCCAATATGAAAGAAAAAATATGCAAATGTATAGCAAATACCCTGGGAAACTTGAGTGAGTATGAGGTGATGAAGTTAATAGAAATTCCTCCCGAAGATAAAATGGGAGATTTTGCTCTTCCATGTTTTTCTTTTTCAAAAGTCCTACGCAAGAATCCCACAATAATTGCAAAGGAACTGAAAGGAGCAATGCAGGAAGTACAGGGAGAACTGGGAATTGAGAAGTTAGAGGCGGTAAACGGTTACTTAAATATATTTATGAATCGCACAAAATATATACAATATTGGATTGATAAAATGAAGGAACCTGAATTCGGAATCGTGAAAAACGGGTCAGGAAAAACTATATGCATGGATTATTCCTCCCCTAATATAGCTAAGAATTTCCACGTTGGTCATTTACGTACCACGGTAATTGGTAACTCTTTGTATCGGATTTATGAAAAATTGGGATATAAGGTTGTTCGCATTAATTATTTAGGGGATTGGGGAACGCAGTTTGGAAAACTAATTGTTGCTTATAAAAAATGGAGCGATGAAGCAACTGTTAAGGAAAAAGGAATTGAAGAATTACTCCGAATTTATGTGAAATTTAATACAGAATCGGAAAAGAATCCTGAATTGGTCGATGAAGCCCGGCAATGGTTTGTAAAGATGGAACAGAATAATGAAGAAGCGATTGAGATATGGAAATGGTTTAAAGAAATAAGTTTGCTTGAATTTACCCGTGTATATGAATTACTGGGAGTTTCTTTTGATTCTTATGATGGGGAGAGCTTTTATCGTGGTAAGGTTCCTTCCTTAGTAGAAGAATTAAAGAATAAGGGATTATTAAAAGAGAGTCAGGGAGCAAATATCATTGATTTATCAGATTATGATATGCCTCCATGTTTAATAACAAAAAGTGACGGTGGTTCTATCTATCATTCCAGGGATATTGCTGCCATTCTGTATCGAAAAGAAAATTATGGTTTTGATAAATGTCTGTATGTCACAGGTGTGGAACAAAGTTTACATTTTAAACAGGTATTTAAAGCAATAGATGTGATGGGGTATGATTGGGCGGATACTCTTATTCATGTGCCCTATGGCTTAGTAAGCCTGGAGGGAGAAAAGTTATCTTCCCGTAATGGCAATATTATTTATGCTGAGGATATTTTGAATGAAGCAATTGAACGTGCGTATCATTTAATAGAAGATAAAAACCCCGATTTGCCGGATAAGGAAGAAGCAGCAAATAAAGTTGGTGTTGGTGCTATTATTTTTCATGATTTATTTAATCAAAGAATTAAAAACGTGGATTTCTCATGGGAGGATGTATTAAGCTTTGATGGGACAACAGGACCTTATGTTCAATATACCTATGCGCGTGCAAAAAGCATAATAAAGAAAAACAAAGATGTTGTTGAATATGAAAGGATAGATTGTAATGTATTAACTGAAGATATGGGCTATGCACTGATAAAGGCCCTATCCGGCTATGAAGAAGCAATAGAAAAAGCGGCAGAGCGTTATGAACCCTCTGTGATCGCAAGATATTTAGTATCTGTTGCGACTTCATTTAATCGGTTTTATCATGAATGTCCAATTCTACAGGCCGAAGAGAAGACAAAACAAGCGAGATTAATTCTTGTAGATTTGGCTCAAAGGATGATCTTGGATGCTTGTAGTTTACTTGGGGTGTCATGTCCGGAAGAAATGTAGCTACAAAGTGTGAGTACACTGGATCATTAAAAACATACCTGCATGATTCTCTTGCCCGCAAGGCTCATCACGCCGAGCAGCCTCCATGCTGCCCGGCGTTTGATCCTATTGACCCAGGGATTCTTATTTCTTATTATCCCTGGACCTAAATGGCTTAAAGAATGCACGAATATCCTCGGCCAGTGCTTCGGGTTCCTCCATGGCAGTAAAGTGTCCGCCGCGAGGCATTGTAGTCCAGCGGGTTATATTTAAATTTTGCTCAGCCCATTTTCTGGGTGGCAGCAAGACGTCAGCTGGAAAAAGTGCAATGCCTGTTGGCACCTCTATGCGTCCCATCAAAGGCAAAGAATGCACGTTCTCATAATACATATTTGCTGATGATCCTATTGTATTTGTAACCCAATAGATCATTATATTCGTGAGTAGTTCATTCTCGCTAAACTTTTGTCGAAGGTCGCCGTTACAATCGCTCCATGAACGGAATTTTTCAATAATCCAACCAGCCAATCCGACCGGTGAGTCGGAAAGTCCGTAGGAAATGGTTTGAGGTTTTGTTGATTGAATTGTCATATAGGCTCCCTCATTGGAAATCCATTCCTGCGCATTTCTTTTATATTGCAGTTCTTCTTCCGAAAGATCCTCTTGGTCTTTCGTATATACGAGATTTCTGATTATTCCAATGTCTGTCAGGTGAATTCCGTATAGAAGCTCCGGATGGTTTAAGGCTAAATATCTCGTGACACCAGATCCCATATCTCCACCTGCAGCAGCGAAATTTTCATAGCCAAGTTTTTCAGTCATTAGTTTAGACCAAAGCTCAGAAACGCTACAATTGTTCACACCGCCATGCTCAGGACGACTGGAAAAACCAAATCCAGGTATGGAAGGGACGATTACATCGAAAGAGTCTTCCGGGTCACCGCCGTAGCGGGCCGGATCCGTGAGAAGAGGGATAATCTTCCGGTAGCGCAAATAACTGTCAGGCCAGCCGTGAGTAAGAATAATCGGCAAAGGGCATGGTCCCTTACCGCGTTCGTGAATGAAGTGCACCGTGATACCATCGATATAACTTTGAAACTGTGAAAAGCGGTTCAATTCAGCTTCTTGTGCCCGCCAATCATAATGATCCCGCCAATACGTAATCAGAGATTTTAAATAGCTGATATCAGTCCCTCGCTCCCAGCTGGTATTTACTAATTGATCTGGCCAGCGAACATGCTCCAGCCTGTATTTTAGGTCATCAAGTGTTTCCTTAGATACTTGGATATGAAAACGTTCGACATCCATAATTCTTCTCCTTTCATTTATAGGATCATGCAGGTGTTTTTGCCATAATTTGATGAAGATTTTATATGTTTAAAGTGTACCATTTAAAAAATATGATACAATGGGAGAAATGAAGTTTTTAACTATACAATCTGCAGAGAGGGAGGAGACTGCAATGCCTCAAATTGACCGCCATAAAAATCGGATTGTAAATATTGAATTTGTTACTGCCGAGGATTTTGAAACTCTTCCATATAAGGAGCGCTTTACAATTATTTTTATTACAAACGGAAGTATCACAGGTATATTGAACGACCGCCCAATGAAAGTATCTGCACCAGGCGTTTTATGTTTATCGAAAGAAGATACAATAAGAATATCTGACAAAAACAGTGTTTCAGCACAATCCTTCAGCTTTCATAAGGATTTTTTGAACAGTACACGGTTATCCGAAAAGCTGGACAACACTTCAACGAATCTGAGAATACAAACCGGTCTTTCGCTTTTTCGCAGAGATCATTCACAAACCGGGGTACCTCTAGTAACTGCTAATGCATATCCGAAATTATTTGAATGGTTTTTTGTGCTTGGTACAGAAGTATTTGCACAAAGCGATGCACTTTGGGTATGCCGGATAAAAAAGTACCTGATACAAATACTGGGCCTGCTTGAGAATTTAAATCGCCAGGCGGAACAATCACCCGTTGATTTAGTTTTAGAATATATTTACACGAATTATTCAAATAAAATTATATTGGAGGACTTAACCAGCTGTGCACACTTAAATCGGGTATCTTTAAATGAAATGTTTAAAGAGAGATGCGGCTGTACAGCAATGGGCTATTTACAGTTGTACCGAATGCAAGTCGCAGGGGACCTTCTGGTCCACACAGACATGAGTCTGAATGAAATTGCACGTTCCACAGGATTTGAATATGACACTTATTTTATAAAACAGTTTACTGCTAAAAGAGGGGTATCCCCTACATCATATCGGAATATTTGCCGTGAACATGCCGCATCAATATAGGGGTATTTGGATTGCTGTATTCTTAAAAATTCTTCTGCATAAAAGACCAGTGATAAGTTCCGACAAAAAATCCTTTTAACGGGCTTTTTATCTTTTTTATCTCTTTAAATCCTAACCTGGAATAAAGGTTTTTTGCAGGATTATCTTCAGCAACCGCTAATGACCAAGAAGTATAGCCTCGATCCCATAATGCCTGTTCCGCGTATTGAAGCAGCTGCTTGCCAATACCTTTCCCACGTAATGTGTCACTAACTGCAATGTGTTCTATATAGCATTCATTTGGTGTATTAGCATCTAGGAGCAACATTTTAAAAAAAAGCAGTATGGTATTCATGACACCATACCTTTTGCATAAGGAAATAATCGGTATTCGCTTATTTCCTTTTTCTTTTTTTCCGCAGCGTATTAATATCACTCCAACAATAGTTTGATTTTGTTTTGCAACAAAATGGAGATAGGCGGGATCACCGGCTTTCAAATCCCAAGAAGCATATATCATATCTTTTATATCGTGAACACTTAAATCTTGACGATGGCAAAACTTGCTTTTAAAAGAATGAACTAATAAAGCAATTACGCTTTCGAAATCTTTATCTTGATACTCTTCAATCGTAATATGATCCATGACAAGCCTTCCTTTACAAACGTTTATTTAGGTACTATACTTACCATAAACCCTTGAGCAGCTCAAGAGTCAATAGTTCGATTTTATTTTTGGGAGGGCAAGATGCGCGGATTGTTACGGATTGGACAAGTAAGCAAATTGTATGGTATATCTTTGGATACTTTGCGTCACTATGATCGAAAGGGGTTGCTTGAACCAATCGTTGATTCCCAGAGCGGTTACCGGTATTATTCTTTGGAGCATCTGGATATTCTGGAAATGATTCTGGTAGGAAAATTCACTGAAATCCCTCTGGATCAAATGAAAGAAAAAATAGATTCGGAAAGTATTAATGGATATATGTCCATGATGCAAGAGCAGAGCAGCCGTATCTATGAAAAACAAAAGATATTAAACCAGCTTGGGCAATACACTGAGGGTATGTTGGAGCTGCTGCAAACGATCGCTGAATTTCAAAATGATTATAGCTTTTCTTCCGTTGCCATTAATAAAGAGATGAATTTGACTATTTACAACGTGGATTTACAAACACTGCTGGGTGAAAATACAATCTCGCATCAAATAGATGGCATGGAATCGTTTGAGCAATGGTTCTGTTATTATGTTGAGGTAAACGGAATAATTGTAGAAAACGGCGAGACAATCGGGCTTTCCGTTCTTGACAATATGATAAATACGAACATATTGCAAAGGAGTTTAGAATTTGCATCAAAATCTGATTTTGTATCACGACATCACATAGCCGGTTGTTACGGAAGCATTTCATTTTGGGGAACTCAAAAAGATTTAATGGAATACCTATATGAATTATGTCGTCATTTTAATTTGCGCGATACCGTTCTGTTAATTAAATTTCGATTTGCGTTGCCTCATAAAAGTATGGAACATGAGTACTTTGTAGAAATTTACTTTCCACATAACCCAGCATAATCCTAATTATGTGTTGGAATCAGATTTTTAGGAGTGGAAATAAAAGGCAGAGATATTGTATAATGAGCTTGAGATGATTTGCATGAATAAAGGAGTTCATAATGAAGCATCTTTTCTGAGTTGAATTCCAATTGGAAGGGAGATATTTAAATGGAGTGTAAAATACGGGAATGGCAGATAGAGGATGCCGAAAATTTAGCATCAGTGATAAATAACAAGAAAATCCAGGATAATCTAAGAGATGGGATACCTTATCCCTATACCGTTGAAGATGCGAAAGAATACATTACCTCTATGTTGTCGGCGGACAAGGATGCGACATACACATTTGCAATTACGGTAGATGATAAAGCGATTGGAAGCATTGGAGTGTTCCGCTGTAACAACATTCATTTCAGAAGTGCTGAAATGGGTTATTATATAGCAGAATCCTATTGGGGTAAAGGAATTGGTACAAATGCAGTGAAGCAGACCTGTAAGTATATTTTCGAACATACGGATATCATACGGATTTTTGCAGAACCCTTTGCTTATAATACGGCATCTTGCCATATTCTTGAAAAGGCAGGTTTCCAGTGTGAAGGTATCCTGAGAAAGAATGCAGTAAAAAATGGGGTTATTCTCGATATGAAAATGTACGCACTGATTAAAGAGGATTAAAATCAGATATAACACGATCCATACTTTATATTAGGAAGGTGAATCCATGGGACATATTACAAGCAAAGATGCCTATAAGAATTTAGAAGAAAGAATCAATTGGTTTACACAAGGGGCTCCGCCAACGGAAAGCCTGTATAAAATTTTGCAAGTTTTATATACAGAAAAAGAAGCCAAATGGGTCGCATTATTGCCGGTTCGTCCATTTACAGCAAAAAAAGCAGCTAAAATCTGGAACACCAGTGAATGGAAAGCAGAAGCTTTTTTAGAGCATCTTTGTGAGAAAGCATTACTTGTGGATTCATTTTATAATGGGGTACGTCAATTTGTAATGCCGCCGCCAATGGCCGGATTCATTGAATTTGCATTGATGCGTACAAGAGGCGATATTGATCAGAAATATTTAAGTGAATTGTATTATCAATACATGAATGTAGAGGAAGATTTTGTTAAGGATTTATTTTTTGCAACAGAGACGTATCTTGGACGAGTCTATGTTCAGGAGCCGGTTCTGACAAGTGAAAACACAATTCATATTTTGGATTATGAAAGAGCCAGCCATATTATTGAAGATGCAGATTATATAGGCCTTGGAACCTGTTATTGCAGGCATAAGATGCTGCATGCAGGCCACCCATGTGAAATAAATGCTCCGTTAGATGTTTGCCTCACTCTTGGAAATGTGGCCCGTTCTCTTGCAGAAAATGGGCAGCATGCAAGATTAATTGATAAGAAAGAAGCAATGGATGTATTGGAGCGTTCTTATTCAGCGAATCTGGTTCAAATTGGTGAAAATGTTCGTGAAGCCCCGGCTTTTATCTGCAATTGCTGCGGTTGCTGCTGCGAAGCCCTGCAGGCAGCAAGAAAATTCAGTCCAATGCAGCCTGTGGCAACTACAAATTATATACCTAAGATTTCAGAACAATGTATAGGATGTGGTAAATGCGCAAAGGTATGTCCGGTATTGGCGATATCCATACAAAAAAGCAAAGAGGGGAAAGCAATCGCTCAGGTGGACGAGGAGGTATGTCTTGGCTGTGGTGTATGTGTGCGAAGCTGTCCTAAAAATGCCATTGAATTAGTGCGAAGAGAGGTACAAGTCATTACACCGGTTAATAGTACCCATAGGTTTGTGCTGCAAGCAATCGAAAAGGGAACTCTCCAAAATCTCATATTTGATAATCAGGCATTTGCCAATCATCGTGCGATGGCAGCAGTACTTGGTGTTATTCTTAAATTACCCCCATTAAACCAGGTAATGGCCAGCAAACAGTTTAAATCTATATATTTGGATAAATTGCTATCAAATAAGAGCACTAAAAGGTCGTAAAATGTATACAGAAATAATGAGGATTCATTTCAAGATATAGCTTACAAAAATCAAGAGGCTAAGTTTTTAGGTCTGCTTTATGGACCTGTAAACTTAGCCTCTTTTTACAAAGATGCAGAAAGCATAATCTAAAGCAACATGAGCGAACAGGTGCAATAAAAGCATATTGATCCCAGAACCCCGGATATTATGTTTAGAAAGGCGGTTAAAGGCAAGATTGACTGCATAAACACATAATCTAACAGTAGATGATCAAGTGATATTCAATAAGTTTAAAGAATTATAGAATATCTAAGGAAAAAAATGACACGAAAGAGCATAAGGTGGATTTTTATTATCAAATGGGCAGGATTAATTAATATATTTAAAAGGATGATTCAATATATTTAACAGATGAATAAATTATTTTAATATTATTATTAATATTATTGATATTTCTATTGACATATTTAATTTTCGGTCGTATATTATAATCAAATACTACATCAGGAAGGTGAAAATATGAAATACAAAGCTCCGGGTAAATGTCCCGTATGCGGTGAGAAGCTTTCCATAACCAAGCTAAGCTGTCCCAGGTGCTCTACAGCCATTGAAGGCGATTTCCAGCCTTGCGAATTTTGTCGTCTTCCAGGAGAAGATCTCGAGTTTGTCAAAGTATTCATAAGATGTCGCGGTAATATCAAGGATGTTGAGAAAGAGCTGGGTATCTCTTATCCTACGGTCCGTGGTAAACTGGATTCAGTCATAAGAGGTCTTGGGTATGAAGTATCATCAAAAGAGTTGGTTAAGGAAAGTGAAGATAAAACAGCCGCCAGAAATGAAATTCTTGATCAATTATCGAAGGGAGAAATCTCCCCGAAAGAAGCAACGGAACGGATTAAAAATCTATAATTATAGGAGGGTCAGTCAATGAGTGAACAGCAGAAAATACTGGAAATGATAGAAAAAGGGCAGATTACCGCTGCCGAAGGGATGGAGCTTTTGGAAGCCCTGAATGCGACAAAAGTAACAGAACCGATTCAAAAGGGTGAAATCGTAACAACTGCAAAACGAAATTATAAGTTCCTTAAGGTAAAGGTTACGTCGGATAACAATTCCGTTAATGTAAATGTAAATATACCGTTACGCCTGCTGACCACGATCAGTGAAATTGCTGATAAGATGACTACTATGGTTCCTGCGGATGCCAGAAGAGAGATGGAAGCAAAGGGGATCGATATTTCCAGCATAGATTTTGCAAAGATTATTGAGGAAATCATAAATGGTTCCCTGGATGACCCGAATATCGTTGATGTAGAAGCTTGGGATGAAAGCCACAATTCAATGGTAAAGGTAAGAGTTTATGTCGATTAGGGGCTGTCGTTTTCTGTGGATCAAGCTCCGGATTGAGAACAGAAGGTTCATACGTATTCCCTTTCCAATCCCCTTGTATATCTTTCAGGAATTATTGGACTGTTTTCAGGACTTATTGACAGCCACATGTATTTTTATACCGAAAGTACCTGATCCGGGTTCGTCCGCCTCAATTACCATGTATTCAGTAAAAGAACTTGTTATCATGACTAAAAAAATACTGGATTCTTTGGCTGGGGATGAACCATATGATCTTGTCGATATTACAACTGACGAAGTCAAAGTTTTAATTAAAATCAGGTAGAGCATGTCAATTGGAGGTAATAATGTCGAAACTGTTCATAAAATATATATCTATCATAATAGCAATATATCTGCTGTCATTGGTAATACCCTCGATTTATATTGGCAGTATCTCAGCGCTTCTTATTATGGGATTGGTGCTGTTAGTGGTAAACTTTATATTAAAGCCGATTCTGTTATTGATTACATTACCGGTCAGCTTGCTGACCTTAGGATTATTCAGCTTTATTGTAAATGCCTGGACGATCATGATTGCAGATCATTTTGTAACAGGTATCAGTATGGGCGGCTTTCTTAATTCACTGCTTGCCGCTTTTGTCATCGTTATCGTTAACCATATGCTAAAGGATAGAAATTAGGTGTCAAATAAAGAGGATACTCCAAAGATAACCTTGGAGTATCCTCTTAAACAATTATTAATCAATAGTCAGTTTATGAATGATCTGCTGGTGCTGGGGATATTTTGCAATCAGCTCATTTCTTTTAAATAACTCAAAATCTCTAAATTCAAATCCTGGCGATACCATGCAGCCAACCAAAGCATATCCTTCATGATTCATATCGGAACCAAATATATAATTTTTCGGTACTAATATTTGAGGCTTTTCACCATGTTCGATGTCAAGGCCAAGCTGTTCAGTAATTAACTCTCCTTCTGGGCTAATCATATAAATCGTCAGCGGAGAACCTGAATGATAGTACCACATTTCATCAGATTTAAGTCTGTGAAAATTAGATACTTCTCCGTCCCTAAGTAAAAAATAAATACTTGTCCAAAGGATTCGTGATCCCTCAAAGTCAACCTTTAAATCATTTGAGGTTATATTTTCTTCGGACGCATAAATCTCCTTATAAAATCCGCCTTCCGGATGCGGTGTCATGTTCAAGTTCTTAATAAAGTAATCTGCGGTATTCATAGTGTTACTCCTTTCAAATTTTCCTTATTTTATTATATCTTATTATTGGGATATGTAAATTTAATTCCATAAATTTCATGCATTTAAAAGCTTTTTTATTTCACTGTACCACG